>JAABUJ010000065.1_pt1 | contig 248084 bp, 361 predicted proteins | sample 5559131 | NCBI WGS metagenome assembly JAABUJ01 (sample SAMN10711875, study PRJNA513366) | rock metagenome | isolation source: Antarctica rocks | place: Antarctica: Victoria Land, Mt New Zealand nord | collected 2016-01-07
CCGCCCCCCCCCCCCCCCCCCCCCCCCCCCCCCCCCCCCCCCCCCCCCCCCCCCCCCCCCCCCCCCCCCCCCCCCCCCCCCCCCCCCCCCTGCAGTAGCTCGCATGGGCTGGAGATGCGGGGTTGCGCACGTACACATCCTGCAGGATCTGGTGGTTTGCCGCTGTCCCCTACAAGTGCTGGTGTGTGTAAAGCTGAGCTGTAAAACACTTGTATGGCTGGAAAGCACATGCACGTTTTGGACTGAATTTGACGAGAGCATCAAGCAAACAGGTGGTCGCAGCACATGGTGTCTGATTTACACTGACCCAATTCCAGCAGCCGTGGACACTTCTGACCTGACGTGTTTCAAGCTGGCACATAGCAGACTGCATCCGGTCCATGCATCCAGCTCCAGGAACCAGCCTGAGGTCCACGTGAGTATATACAGCGACGCAAATACACTTGCCAATCACCCCCCCTGCCTGAAGATTGCCAGTGCCAACCCACTCGTGCAAGTTGCCATGAGCTTCGCAGCGCTGCAAAGCGTACCCAGGCCAGCCACGTCCACAGCGTGACCTCTGCCGCAGCCCCTCTGAAAAGGAGCTCACAGCAGCATGGAGCCTCGAGCAAGGCCATCGGAGCAGTGTGTGCAAAGCGGCTGCTCCGCCTGAGCCAGCCGGGCCCTCTACCACAGTACGCCGCCCTCCATGTCCACTGCTGCTGATGAAGTGCAGGGCCTGCCGACCCTAGCCCCTGCTGGCTCAGACGCCCGCGCCACATCCGCGCACTCCGCGCCCCTACACAGAAAGAACCCTGGTCGGGCGCCTGGGTCGATGCGCGCGCGTGCCCCGCGACTGCCTCGCCCCGCTTCCGGGGCACGAGCGTGCCGCCGGACCGCGCGCGCGCCGTAGCGCGCGCGCCGTCACTCGCCCGCCGGGCCGTCAGTCGCCCGCCGGGCTGGTGGCCGAGCCGGACTCGGACGCCGCGGGCTCCGCGCGCGCGCTCGCGCCGGAGGAGGGCTTCCGCGCCACGGTCGGCTGCGGCACCGCGGGCGGCTTCCACACGGGCGCGCCTGCAGCAAACGGCGCACAGGCTGCTGTGGGCGCATGCGCGCTTGAGCGGGCGCGGCGGGGCTGGGGCATGGGAGGCTGCAGGACTGCGGGCGGCTTCCACACGGGCGCGCCTGCAGGAAACGGCGCACAGGCTGCTGTGGGCGCATGCGCGCTTGAGCGGGCGCGGCGGGGCTGGGGCATGGGAGGCTGCAGGACTGCGCAGCAGCCAGACTATGAAAAGCCTCGCGCGCCCAACAAAGGCCATGAGACCAAGGCCCATTGACAGGCCCCAAGCTCTTGACACCGTTGGGACGAGGTGCCGTGGCGGCTACACACCTGTCCGGACATTTGTACCGCGCAGCATTTGCACAGATGTCTGTCACCAACTCGCGACACAGACATTTAATGGGGGTGTGGTGCAGGCGTGCGCGCGCCTGCGCCGCTGCTGGCGGCGCGCTCGGCGGGCGCGCCGTCCGCCTCCGCGGCCAGCTCGGTGATCTGCACGGCGCCGTCCGCGGACCGCGCGCCGGCGCCGCCGAGCACCCGCGAGGCGGGCGGGAAGCCGGCGCCTGAACCGGCGCCCGCTGCGGCTGCCGCCAGCGACGCCGCTGCGCACCCAGCGCGCGCAGGCTCGCACGCCGCACCAGTCGTGGATGCGAGCCAGGGGGACCGGCCGCGGCTGCCGTTCAAGGGCAAAGCCCGCAGCGCAGGCCTGCCGCCCGCAGCGCAGGCCAGGCCGCGCCGCACGGAGCAGGTGGGGAAGGGGGCGCAGGGGGACGCGCAGCGCCGCACGCACCGGGTGGCGGCCCGGACGCGGCGCGCTCCCAGGGCTTGAGCCGCGGCGTCAGGCGCGCAGGCGGTGGCGGCGCGGCCGGGTCGGGCGGCGTGTCCACGATGTCGCCGCGGATGCCCGGCGGCGTCTCGCCCTTCTCCAGCATCTCCAGCACCTGCGCCACGGCAGGGCCTGACGGTTAGGTGGAACAGACCCTGCACCGCCCTGCCTTGCCCTTCTCCAGCATCTCCAGCACCTGCGCCACGGCAGGGCCTGACGGTTAGGTCGTAGATGCAGAATCAGGTTTGATACCCTGCACCGCCCTGCCTCGCTCGCCGAGTGCTGCAGCCTTCAGTGCACAGCACAGCCGCGCCCAGCGCAAGCGAGCAGGCCGCTTGTGCCCGCACGAGCCAGGACGGCAGCTTGCGTCCAGCACATCAACGACACGAGCCTGGAGGCTGCAACTTGACCTTATGTTTAGCAGCGCATGCGCGCCTAGGCGCACCTACTGCGGCGCACACGCGCCTTCTTGCATGCGAGCTGCGTCAAATCAGCATCCTGAGCAACGCGCGCATGCCTCAAGGTAAGGTAGCCCCCGCGGCGCGTGCGCACCTCCATGTACGACGCAGGGTGCGGCGGCTCCGCGAGCTGCGGCCCCGAGCCCGGCGGCCCGCCCATGCCCGCGCCTGCGGCCATGCCGTGCACGTGCGGCTCCTCGTCGTCAGGGGCCCCCCCGGGAGCGCCCCCCGCCAAAGAGGCCGCCTGCGGCACGCCCTTCCGCCCGTGCGCCGCCCACGGCGCCGAGGGCTGCGCGGCCGGCGGCGCCGCGGGCGCCGCGCTGTCGAGCGCGTACGAGCCAAAGGCCGTCGGGTGCGCGAGGGCCGCGCGCGGGGCGGCCGCCCCTGCGCCAGCCGGCAGGCCGTTGGGCCGCCCGGGCGCCAGGCCAGACGCGGGCGCGGGCGCGGGCGCGGCGGCGAGCTTGGCCACGGCGTCTTTGAGAGCGCGTATCTCGTCCTTGGCCTCGCGCAGCTCGGCGGCCGCTTGCTTGGGCGCGGCCGGGTCGCCCAGCCTGTCGCCACAGAGGTGTTGAGCTTGGCACCCAATGCACGCCTCGCTGCCTGTGACGGAGGTGCGACTCAGGGCCTTCTGGCCATGCCGCCATAAGATCCAAGCGCGCCGACCTCACCCCTGTTATGCCAGGCATGGCCTGCTCGCCAGGCACGAGGCGAGCAACGCTCTCTCCAAACGGGGCGCACTCGCTCAGCGCGGCGCCGAACGAGCGCAGCTCGGAGCGCAGGTCCGCGAGGCTCAGCGCGTCCGGCCCGCCCGCGGGCGCCTTGCCCATCTCGGCCGCGCGCGCCAGCTCCTTGACGCTCTCAACCGCCGCGCGCACCTCCGCCGCCTGCGCGCGGCGCGCGCACGGCCGCCGCTCACTCGCCGAGTAGTAGTATACTCTGTCGCCTCGCCCATGCCACCCACGAGCAACCTCGCAGGTATGCAACCAGGCCTGGCGGCGGCCGCTCTTGCGGCGCAGCGGCGCAGGGCCGAGCTCGGCTGGCGGCGCCCCGCTGCGGCGGTACGAGCGGCGGTGCCGCACCCTCTGCGGCGCCAGGAGAGTGCGCCGACACGCTGGCCCCCGGCGCCCGGCAGGCGGGCGCGCGCCCCACCTGCTCCTTGAGCGCGGCGGCCACGAGCTCGGCGGTCGCGCGCCCGGGCTGCGCGTCGCTCGCGAGCGGCGCCTCACCGTGGCGCCACGTGCGGTACCACCGCGTCACCCGCGGCGTCAGCAGCGTGTGCACGCCGTACGCGCCGGCGGCGAGCACGCCCGCACCCGCCACCGCCTGCCGCCGCGCCACCCTGGCGCCCCTCAGGACCCTGTGTGCGGCTGTGAGCCGCGGTGGCACTCTTGCGCAACTCTGCAAGCCAGAGCAATGCGTTGCAAGTGCGGAGAGCAAACGTATGTCTGAGACTGCCTGCACGCTTACTGCGGGACAGCCGTCTCTGAAAAGTAGCTTCGCACTCGACAGCGTAAGTGTCACTGAAGCTGCAAAGCACCCCCTTGTCAGCTGTTGCACGGTACTCGAGGCCGCGGACCTGGCGCAACGCCTCTGGAGCATCATAGCGTTGGGACTTGACACTTCAGCAATGACCCTCTCAAGGACCGAGCTGGGCCTCCCAAGACGTCCATTGCCAGGTTGCACAGGACGTGTTGGAACGCAACACGTGTTTGAATGCAAGCTCGGCAGAAGATGTCTGGGTCGCACCTGGGTCCAGCGTATGGGCTCCGGCGCCGCCGGCGGCGGAGGCGGCACCTGCGGCGCGGGCGCCGGCACAGGCGCCTGGTAGGGCTGCAGCGCGCCCGCGCTCGGCGTCGGGTACGGCTTTCGCGGCGCCGCACCTGTCGCTCAGACGGCATCTCAATGACGTGCTGCAGCCCAGTGCGCTGGCAAGCGTTTCGCCTGATCGCCACAGCGCTGCTACATGGCGCTCTGACTCAGCTCACCCGATTGGGGCAGCGCCGGCGCCGGCGCCTCCGGCACGCGCCGGAAGGACTCGTCGATCTCGTCGCCCGTCAGGCCCTTGCCCTCCAGGAAGGCGCGCTTTGATGCAACGGTCGACCCCCGCACCTGCGCCGACATCAACACTCAAACTGCTTCTCACCTGCCCAGCCATGCACGGGTGCCATCTGCGTGAGCAGCTGGGTGAGTGGTCTGGCCACCTTGGGGTGCGCCAGGAAGGCGATGGCGTTCTCAATCTGTTCCTCGCGCAGCTCCTGTGGCGCAGGCGCGTCCACGTCCGCGACAGCATCTGCCACTGTCTGCTCTGTGGCCTGTCCCTCTTCCTTGTCGGGCTTTGAGGGCGTCGCGATGCCCGCCACGGCAGCCTCGTCTTCAGTCGCCATGGCACCTGTCACAGGTGGCAACGGGGGTGCAATGGAACTGGCACCTGAAACCGTTCACAGAGTCCCGCTCAGCTTTGCCTGCCGCAGCGCGTCCAAGCTGCCACCGTCCGCATTGCCATCGGGTCGCTGTTACTAGGGTCGGTCCCTGTTACATTCCTGAGGCAAGTGGCAGTTCTGCTGCACACCAGCTTCCGCTGTGAGCTTGCACGCCACTTTCTGCGCTCGGCTCACGCCTGGTTCAGCTTGCGCATGAGGATCTCATTCAGCGCGGCGGGGTTGGCGCGCCCTGCCGACTCCTTCATAACCTGCCTGCGCGCCCGGGCACTCACAAGCAGGTCAGCCACCGTGAAGTGCATCATTCATGGAGACCACAACCACTGGTTCGCATAAATCGAGAAGCGTAAGCGCATGTCCTTGGGCCAGAGCGGCGTCCGGCCAGGCCCAAGCCCCAGTCATGCGCTCTGCACCAGGGCGCGCCTGCGCACACGCCCGTTCCGCACAGCCACCGCGCAGCAGCGAGCCGCGCTGCCGAGCGCGGGCGGGGGCGCGCCCGACAAAGTAGCCCTGCAGCTTGGTCTTCCCGCCGCGGTACTTCTTGAGCTGGTCGGGGCTGGCGGCGAGCACGGCGTCCACAATGGCCTCCAGCGCGGCCGGGTCCGAGATCTGCGCCAGGCCCTTGGCCTCCACCAGTGCGGCCACGCCGCTCGCGCCCTCGCCCTGCGCGGCGCGGCGCGACCGCCCCCCTCACCGCGCCGCCAGACACAGGCCTACACTGCAAGGTGTATGGAGCTGTGAGCGCGCGCGACAGCCAACACGAGTGACACCTTCTGGACGTCCAGCAAAGGGTTCTGCTCGGAGCGGGCGCGGGCGCGCGCCTGGAACAGATGAGACTAAGGTCAGGGCCCAGGGCAGGAACACGTGCTCGCCTGGAACTGATGGGGCAGGGTTAGGGTCCAGAGCGGGCGCGGGCGCGCGCCTGGAACAGCGCGGGCAGCAGCTGCTTGCCGATCTTGCCCGAGATGGTGCCCGCCTCGACCAGCGCCAGCAGCTCCGCGAGCGCCGCGGGCGCCAGCCGCAGCTCGTCCATTCGCAGCCGCTCCTCCTGCGCGCGGCCTAGGGTTAGGCCATAATCCGAACATACTCTACCCTATGCAGCTCTGCCAGTGCCGCGGGCGCCAGCCGCAGCGCGTCCATGCGCAGCCGCGCCTCCTGCGCGCGGCGCACATGTGCCCGGTCACGCTGCCTGCCCTGCAGCCCACGAGCGACGTGCGGAGTGTCGCCGAGCGGAGGCGCTCTGGGTTGGCAGAGACCCTTGACGGTTGCACACCTCTGCGAGCCTGTTGTGCATGCGCACGCTGTCCGATAAACGTACCCCGAGAGGTAGCAAGGCTGGCGACACCCCTTCCAACCCAGCACCGCACCACAAGAGCTGCACACCACGGTCGGCAAACACGTCAGCAGGAGCCTTCATGCGCCCGCCACCGGCATGTCAGAATCGAGCCAAGACAGGGGGCTGCCGCGCCTTGCAGAAGGCCATGATGTCGCCCATGACCCAGTTGGCGGCGGGCTTGGCGGGCGCCCCGGCCTCCAGCACGGCATCAAAGTATGCCGCGGTGGGCGGCTCGTCCGCCAGCACCACCGCGTCGGCCGGCGGCAAGCCCAGGCCCACGTAGCGCGCTCGCCGCGCCGCCGGCAGCTCTGGTAGATCTTGCTGCGCGCAGGCGGTCCGCCAGGAGGTTGGTGGTGCTGACTGGAAGGGTTATACTTGTAGGCTTATACAGTGACGGAGGGCAGCACCCCCACACACTCGTGGACCCGCTGCATTTACTCATGCCGCGCATGCGCACTTCCGTGCCCCAGTCACAGCAGCGACTGTGGCAGCCCACATAGGGTTATTTAACCCTACCTACCCTACCCTGCGCGCGGCCGCCCGCGCGCACCCGCATCTCCTCCAAATACGCGCCGGAGACGTGCAGCGGCAGCAGGTCGGGCTCCGGGAAGTAGCGGTAGTCGGCCAGGCCCTCCTTGCGCCGCATGCTGTACGTGACGCCGCGGCCCTCGTCGAACAGCCGCGTCTCCTGCACCACCTCGTCGCCGCGCCCGCCGCGCAGCAGCCCCGCCTGCCGCCCCGCCGCGGCTCGCCGTGGGTGCCCCGCAAAGGTATCTGCCACTCGCGCCAGGCGGCCGTCCCGGGGGAGGCAGCTCAGTGCCAAGGTTGCTCTGTAAGCCTGCTACTCGCGCCCGCCTGCTGCCACCAGACGCCGGGCAGCGCACACTTCCCTCTCTGCAAGGCATCCTGGGAAGCCTCCACCTTCCCGGGCGCTGCATGGCAGGCGCGGGCGCCGGGCCGCGCCTGGCGCTCTATCTCAAAGTCGATCGCGCGCTGCATGGCCGAGAACGAGTTCATGTTCTTGACCTCGACCTTGGTGCCGAAGCGCGCGCGGCCCGCGGGCCGCACGGACACATTCACGTCGCACCGGATGGAGCCGTCCTGCCGCCGCAGCCGCGCCTGTCTCACCAGGCACTGGCCCGGCCGGCTGGTGCCCGCCGCACGCATGCCCCACCACATGTGCACATGCAAACATCAGCATGCAGCAGCCTTTGCATGTCTCCGGCTGTTCTGGGACGTGCGCTGCGGCTCTCCGCGCCCACAGAAGAGGCGCACTGTCAAGGAGGAGCCGCGCATGGTGCGTTGGCCGCTGCGCGCAGAGCGAGCGCAAGAGCGGCGCGCCTGCATGTTGCCGTCAGTGATGCCGAAGAAGACCATGATGCGCCGCAGCTCGGCCGCGTACGCGGCCGCCTCCACCCCGCTCCGCATGTCCGGCTCCGACACGATCTCCAGCAGCGGCACGCCTGCCGGCGTCGGCGCCGGCATCTGTCACGGGGTGCCCGGCAGTTCTCGCAGCCGCCCGCGCCAACCTGCATGCAGGCGGCGCCCCTGATCGCGACGCCAAACAGGCAGTGTAAGCCGCACATGCGCGCGCCACTGCAGGCACGCGCTTCCCACACCTCTGCAGGCTACCACCATGTGGTGGATGAGATGGGCAACGAACAAGGTGACTGGAGGCCCCAGGCAACCACGCTAGCCCAGCTTCTAAGCTTTGTGTCACATGATCCTCTGCCTGGACGCTCAGCACTGCATTGCAGCAGGCATGCGGCCGCCGCACGACCCTACCAGCGCGGTTGAAGTCCACCAGGGAGTAGTCGGAGCCCGTCAGTTGGTCCGCGCCGCTGTGCACCAGCTTGCCTGCGTGGCGCGGGGCCGCGCATCAGCTCCGCTAAAGCGTCTGCCAGCGCTGCAGAGCAGGCGGGGGGCACCGCTTGTCGACGCAGCGAAGAAGCATTGCTCCGCGCCTGCATGCGCGCGCGCCACAGCGCGGACGCCGCGGAGAGCGAAAGCCGCCCAGCAAGGGCGAGTCTTTCAATGGCTCAGCAGAGCTCCGTCGCACACCGTAACCTTTGCGGATCTTTCAACTGCATGCCTCGCCTAGCTGCACGTCAACAGAGCGCACACCGGGGCAAGTTCGCGAAACGTGCTGCCCCCTCAACTCAATGCAGTGTCCGGAGCCCTGGCGGATGGGGGGTCTCGGCGTATTGTTTGCCTTGCTAAACGGCCTGGCTGCATGGCGCTTACGGTGTGCGCATATCTGCCCACAGAGCAGGGGAGGCGGCACGCGCATGTCCCATGCGCACCCGCGTCCTCCTCCAGGTGCGCGCGCGTGATGCCGAAGCGCCGCGCGCTGCCGTCGGGCAGCGACACGTCGACCGCACCGCCGGCGCAGATGGGGACGTCATACTGCGAGATCTGGTACCCCTTGGGCAGGTCCGGGTAGAAGTACTGTTTGCGGTCGAACTTGGACACAGCGGCAATGCGGCTGCCCAGCGCCAGGCCGGCGCGCACGGCCTTGTTCACCACCTCGGCGTTCAGCACCGGCAGCGTCCCCTGCCGCCGAGCGAGGGAGCCAGCTGCAGTGGCCAGTGCGGCCGCGCGGTGTTGGGCCCGCCGCCAGCGCAAACCCGTCAGCGGCGCCCCGCCCCTTGCACTGCAAGGCCCCGGCCGTGGAAGAGCACTGGGGCCTCGCCTGCACGGCACCGGCGCTCGACGCCGGCCGCGCTTTATGGCCCGCCAAGTTGAAAAACGATGAGTTGCAGTCACTCGCAGCATATCTCCTTCAAGCTGGCGGGGCACCCAGCCACAAGTCCAGCGGGAGCTGGGACTCCAGAGTGGCAGCGCACCGGGTGCGCAAGGCAGACGGGGCAGACGTGGGTGTTCGGCGGCGCGCCATACTCATTTGGGCAGCCGCAGAAGGCCTTGCTGCGCGTGTTGAGCTGGATGTGGCACTCGATGCCAATGACTGCTTCGTAGACAACTTGACCGCTCTACCACCAGGAGTTGATACAGTCGTAAGGCCAGGCCATCATGCAGATCTTAGTGCAACGGTGCGAGCTTACAAGTACAGCTCACCTGCGCAGCTTGCGCTTGCTCGGGCGGCGCAGACGTAACCGCTGCACAGCAAGTGCTGGGCCGTCGCAGGGTGAGACGCGCTTGCGCTGCTTGCCACTGCCGCAGGTCCTGCAAGTGATACAGCTCCCTGTGCAAGGGAGAGCGTTGCCGCAAGATAGCAAGATGCGCGCTGCATGCTGGCCCGGCCGCTCGCTGCGCCACCGCAGCAGCGCTGGGTCCTGCCGGGCTTGGGCACCGCATTGCCCAGAAGCGGAATGGCGGGGAAGCTGAGTTGCGGAGTGCAGTCTTGCTCAGGGCCGCAAGTCTGCGAGAGTGCTGGGCGGCAAAGACGGTGGCTCGTCTTATCATACGCTTCAGGCCTCAGAGCAGTCGGCCTTGAGCAAAGGCCGTTTCCAAACTTAGTGTTTTCTATCTGGCCATGGCTCCAAGTGGTCGGGTTGCTGCGACCCTAGGCTACCCGGACCATAAGGGCGCTCATATGCACCTCACATGCTTCCAAGTAAATGACCAGCACATCAAGGTACCCATGTGTGCGTGACTCCTGATCTGCCCCTCGGGACGCATAATGCCAAGAGACGAGCAATATGAGAGCAAAAGGAAGCCATGCTGCACAACCCTTGCAGCGCTGCAGCACCAGTCGATTCAGACAGTCCGCTCGGCCAGGGCATGTTGAACACCACCAAGAGCTGTGAGCAAGCAAAGAATACCAGCACAATGCTTGACAAACTACAGTGCATATAGACTGCTTCCGGGTCACCCCAGCGAGTGACACCTCGCCCCCGGCCGCTTCGACACGCAGTCTGCCAGGCAGCCCTGCTGCTGGACCTCGTCCTCCGCCAGCGCGGGCGGGGCCTCGCCGAACACCATCTCGCACGAGTAGTCCTCGAAGTTGGGCTTCCTGTGGCCGCGGGCACGCCCGAGGTGCGGCCGTTTCAGCCAGGTCTTCACAACTATGTGCAGCTATGTGCTGCCACTGAAGCTCGACGCAGGCGACTAGCGGTTGTCGGGTGCATGCATGCTAGCTGTAAACCAGCAGCAGGAGGGCACATGCAAGGTGCTGCCAAGGTCAGCGCAGGCGATGCGCAACTGTAAGGTGCAAGCAGGCTGTCAGCAAAACGCCCGCGCACGCTGCCCCGAGTGCCGGGCGGGCGATGGGCGCACATGGTCAGCGGCATGCCCAGCTCCTGCGTGAAGAACTGCTGCACAGGCGCCTTGCACAGGTTGACGCACATGCCGGCGCACGCGCTCTCCGCCAGGTACCTGCTCGCCCAGGCGCGGCAGTGTTCCCCAAGCCCGCGTCGCGCGGCACCCCCCATGCGCACGCCGCCAGGCACGCAGATCGCCCCTCCGCAAAACAGCGTCTAGTGAGAGCCTACCGGCTTGGCTGTCGCTCAAATGGGAGAATTAGAGCATTGCACAAACTGGACTGGGCGGCCGCGGTCTGCTCAGCGGCCCCCTCGACGGTGGGGCGGCTGGGGCGCGTGACCAGCCCACATGCACCTCTTTGCCTCTGGCGTGCTGCAGCTGCATGAGTCCACACGAGGTTGAATAGTTACACTGGCCGTATGCTGCAGCAGCACCACACAACACAACCACACCAGTGCATTCGCATTGAGGCACAGTGACGGCAGCCACCTGGCTTCTAGGGATGATGTATACACGTTCCCAACCCCCTTGCAGAGCGTCTGGCAGCTGGGCGCACCTACACCGCTCGATCTTCACCGCGCTGCGCTGCGCCGTGCCGTCCGCCAGCGTGGCCTCGGCGACCTCCATCGGCCCGACGAGCCACGCGAAGAAGCGCGGCGTGATCCTGGCGTTCAGCTCCGCGCCCCAGCGCGAGTACGGGAACGCGCGCCGGAACCAGGCGGGCACACGCGGGAAGCCCGCGATGACCGCCTCGCGCTGCTCCGCCGCCGTGCGCCCCTGCGCGCACGCGTCCTGACCCCGCTAGGGCCTGGAGGCACAGGCCAGAGTGGCTGGCACGGGGCAGCTGCCAAGGAGCGCCGCCTGCGCACACTGCTGCCCAGCCGCTGGGCGCTGCCGTGTACCTGCCTGAGCGCTCGTGTGCTGACTTGACTTGGGACTGCCCCGGGCCGCAGCACGCGCATTCCAGGTATGCTCGGACCTGCTTGCGCCTGGACACACTCCTGCCCACTTCGTTGGGGACTGCTCGAGGGACACTCTGGGCTGCAAGCTCTGGAAGACTGCACAGAGGCTGCGTAGGGGTGCTCCATGAGCAGCACTGCGTAACACGGTGAGCGCGCCTTCATCAGAGCACGCGAGACCTCCACCATGCCCGCATACGTCTCGCTGCCCTCCCTCCAGGGCCGAGGCGACTGCCACCCAGCGATGTTGCCATACGCCTGCACCGCGCTTGCCCGTCAACATGGACAGGAGGTACCCGCACTGCTGAAGGAGCAGCTGCAAATAGAAGCAAACCTTGCGGCAGAGCGCTATAAAAGCAATATCCGACCAGCTGTCCTTGTACTCTACTGTGTTTGCTGTCTTCGCCTCCGCTTGGCGGGCGCAGCAAAACAGCCGTGCACGCCGGCGCTCACGGACGGGCCGGAGCCCTCTGGCACTGCATGTGCAGTGTCCCAAGGCCAGCTGGGCCATTACTGCTCTCTTTGCTTTACTTTGATTACACGTCTCCCGCTTGCAGAGCTCCATCCTTGGACGGGCGGGCACCAAGACCTTATAACCGTTTGAAAAAGCAGCCGCTGAGCGATGTCTCGGAACTCATCGTCGCTCACTCATTGGCTGGTATCCGTCTCCTGTACAGACATAGACTGACACTGTGAACCTGTGTGCGTGCCTCCCCTTTCACTCATAAGCGTCGGCCGCCAGGCGGGGGTAGCGCCGGGCTGCGCGATAACCAAGGGCGCCTGCGCGGGCCTTGGGCCGGAGTATGGCGGTGTGTGCCGCACCCGCACCGCTACGGTGACCTGCTGTAGCCCCCTCCTTTCGCAGTCCCTCACGTGGCTGCGCGTGACTACAAATTAGCAGTGCGGCGGTGCTGTGACGTGTGCAGGGGCTTGCTGTGCAGTGTGCGGACACCAACGGCCAGCTGGCCGGCAACGGGGCGTCGGACAGTGGCGCAAAAAATAGTGCGCATGGCGCACGCAGCTGTCGCGCTTATGTTCTACCTTGCATCGGCTGCTCGGACAGTCTGAACGTGTGGGCAATGCGGGGCCGCAGGCGCTCGCCCCTTTGCGACAGTGCTCCACAAACAGAGCACGGGGTTGGCACACTATGCGCCTGGGCAGCGGCTGGACCCCGCCGCGGTCCCGTTCCCGCGGGCCAACACAGCTTTGGAGGAGGCAGTCGCCATAGTCACCATGCTGGTCGTATTCGGGTGCGCAGCAGCTCCCAGTGAGTCAACAATGTGAGAGTTATATCCTACTATGCATGTGACCTGCGCCTCTGGTGCCAGGGACAACAATGCTGTGCTGTGCAGGTCAGCCTGGCTTGCGCCGTTTGTGCTCACAGTGGCGCTCGTCTCGCTGGCGTTTGGCAGCAAGCTGGGCGCCGCGGTGCTTGCTGTCTGGCTCGGTGCGGCGTTCCTGCCACCGGGGCAGGCGCGCTGCCCCCTAGCGTTTTACAGGTGGTCTGCCACGCAACAACCTTGGCTGCCACTTCAAGCGTGCCTCACAGGGCTTGTTGCATGTGACACCTACGTTTACGAGGTCAACCCACCCCAATTCAGTGCGGCGTGCAGAACAGCAATTTGAGACTGAGGTGCAGCTCAGCTGTTGCGGGCACTGAACAGCTCAATCAATGCCGCGCGTGCAGAGGCAGCAGTGGTTCTTGCACTCCATGACGTGGGACTGCTGGCGCCGATACTTCCGGTATCGGGGCGTTGTGCCAGCCGCGCCGCTGACGAGCGACCCCAGCAAGCACTTCATTTTCGTCCACGTGCCGCACGCAGTGTTCCCGTGCGCCCTGGCGCTCAGCAAGCACCCAGGCCCACCAGAAATCATACATGACTTGCTTTGCAAGCCCTCTGTTCCTGAGCAACCTTGCATACAGCGCGCCCTGCACCTCTTGTCCTCAGCGCATTCCTGAGCATGCACACGCATGTAGGCAAGCGGCACACGTGTGCGCTCAGACGCGGCTCGCTCTGCTCTGCCCTGCCGCACAAGGTGGCTGAATCACGCCACGCCCGAGCAGGACCAGCGTGTGCAGGAAGGCGGGCTGGCTGATCAATGCAGTGCTTTCGTATTGCTGGTCCAAGTGCAAGTCTGCTTTGCAGAGGCCAGTGCGCGCGCGGGGCTCGCAGCTGGCGATCCCGCTGCGGCGCTGTCGTGGCCCTGGTGCGGGGCAGCATGCTTGAGAGGCGGCTGCCCGTGCAGGATGGGCAGCTGGCTGTCGTTCCCGCTGTGCGGCGAGCCGGACACGCACGTGCCCGCGCCCATGAACGGGCTGGTGGCCACCGTGCTGCTGCAGCTGCCCTTCTTCAAGCACATGTGCGGCGCCCTGCGCAGCCCTGCCGCCTGCGCGGCGGACCGCGCTGCCATGCTTGCATTCCCGAGGCGCTGCTGAGTTCAGGCAGGGCTACCCATTTCGAGTGTGCGCTGAGCGGGTGGGTAGTCTGCATGTAAGCAGTATGCTAAGTACATCACACGCGCCAGGCGTGCTTGGATGAGCATCCGGGCTAGTGGTAGGAGCCCCTATCAAGCTGTGGAGGACTGTGCTTAGCGCTTGACGCGGCTGCCGCAGGTTTGGCTGGATGGGTTGCTATCCTGCAGGTGAGCGACGCGCCCCACCCTTTACCAGTAGACTAAGAAATCGCGTTTCGCCATGGCAGCTAAGACGGGACGCATGCTTTGCGTGCAGACAAGCCCGTGATGCTGAAGCTATTGAAAACGCAGTCCATTGGTGTCATTGTCGAGGTGCGGAGTGGCTCAGGCCCGCCCCCAGCGTCCTTGGGTGGCTGCTGGGCTGCTGGAGACAGGCTCCTCGCTCTTGTGCCTGCACGCATGCTGTGCTCACACTCTTGTGCACTCTGCACCTGATGGTGCTGCATGCATACTCCAGGTGTTGGGTGTGGTGAAGCGCTCTCGCTGCCTGCCCTCATGCGCCTCCCTGCAGCCAGCACAGGCGTGCTGACGAGAGCAGGCAGCCATGCGCCCCCCGAAACAGATATCCTCTGGCCCCATGGCTGCGCACAGGCCGGCTGTCCTGGGGACCTTGCTGCGGTGCCGGCCAGGTGAGCATGCTGCGAGCGCGGGCCAGGGCGTGGCGGGCATCTTCTACGGCGCGACGCAGCAGCAGGAGCGCGTGTACCTCATGCGGCGCAAGGTGGGCTCCCTGCATGGCGGGTTGGTCGTGCGTGCGGGAGCGTGCGGCCGGACCTTGGGAAGAGCGCAAGGGCCCCCCGTCAAGTGTTGCCAGTGAACTGGCGGCCGCCGTGCCACGGAGGGCCCTGATGAGCCAGGGGCGTCGGCTGTGTGCGTTTGAGCCTGTCTTGGCTGCCTGTAGGTTCCATGGGCATGCTCGCGGCTCTGCCGCATGCCCCGCGCTTCACTGCAGTTGTGCCCGCTGACACTGATGCACCAAGCGTGCCTGGGTGCAGGGGTTTGTGAAGATCGCCATCCAGGCTGGCGCGGATCTGGTGCCTGCCTACCACTTTGGCTCTTCACAGATGCTGAGCGTCACAGGTGCTGACCATCTCACCACTGATCCCAAGGTCGCTCTGTGCCTGTTGGTGCACCGCATGAGGACTGGAACATGCGCACATCATGAATCGCATGCCAGAGCAGAAGCCTCGGCTGGAGGCGCAGTGTATGGGACAGCAAGAACACTTTGTAACAGCAACCGTTATGGAACAGAGGCCCTTTGTGTGTATCAGCAAAGATGCCCTAATAGGCGAGGCGCATGTTGAGAACGGTTGCGAGTCATCGTGCCGCAGGCACGCCGGAGCTGTCGCGCCGCCTGCGCACATCGATGTGCTTCTTCTGGGGCCGCTGCAACCTGCCGCTGCCACGCAAGCACGACATCCTCAGCGCGGTCGGGCCGACTGTTGCGGGTGCGAGCGCTGCCGCGGCATATCAGGCTGCGGCTTGTAGTCATGTGCGCGCGGCAGTTGTCTTCAGTGTCTTCGCTCTGTTGTAATAAGCTTATTGTTTTGACGTACAGGTACTTCTATGACACGCAGATAATTTGCACATCTCTGCAGTGGCAGGTGTACTGCGTTTGTAGGCCTGGTTTGCACGTGTCATCTGGGACACGTTGTCAACCTCTGGCCTGACACTGTGTGCCACTTACTCGCAGCACTGCATGATGCCCGCAGCACCAGCAGTGTGCGGGTGCATGTCACCCAGGGTGGAATGTTGCTGAAGGCAGCTGTGATTTGCTGAGTCATTGCCAGCGGCGATGGATGATCCTACCAGGCAGTGCTGAATCAGGAGTGTGTCCCTACTGCAGTGACGCAGTGCGACGAGCCAAGCCAGGCGCAGATCGATGAGACGCATGCGCGCTTTGTGGAGGCGGTGCGGGTCACATTTGACCAGCACAAGCATATCTTGGGCCCGCTATGGGCCAGCAAGCAGCTGCTCATTGTTTGATGGTGCGCTGGTGAGGCAGTGGAGGAGAGAGCTTGATACATGTGTGTCGCGCGGCGCCTGTGCCGCGTCTTGGAGTCTAGCTGGGTCCCCGTTTGCGCTTGCATGGGCAGGCACAGGCGGCCGCCAGCCAATCAGCTGTATGGCTGCTGTGCTGCTCTGCTGTCAGGATTTTCTGGTTAGAATGTGTCGAGGAGTGCCTGGCTGCTAGCAGAATGCTTTTCGCTCACGTACAGTCCCCAGTGCCCAGGAGGACTTTCGCTCGTACATCATGTACAGGTGGGTACCAACATCACGTGCAAAGCTACCAATGATGCTCATGCGTGCTGCAAGCCGCATTTCTAGGATTAGTGGCTGTTATAAGTCTGTCATGCAGACTTTGTGCTGCCCCGTCCGAGGTGGTGCTGTCGTTGCGCCTAGGCTGGTAGCTTCATGCCAGTCTGTTGTCTGGTGGCAATGTGCTGGTGTTCGAGTGTGATATATGCACTACGTGGTTGAGGGCAGGGGTGCTGGCGCGCAAATACCTCGCGGTCCCGCCCTGCCTGCGAATGTTGTAGAGCAGAGCCGAGCGCCGTGCATCAAAGCAAGTCAGACAGTCCACGACCATGCGGACGTGGAAGAAAAGCCCATGGTCACTCTTGCCCTATGCGCATGGTCGAGCATGCCCTAAAAACATCCTCTTTCTGCAGCTGAACCGTGGGACGGGAGGTGGCAGTGCGTTCGCCGCCAGTGAACACGCTTGTCAGCTCTGCTGAGTTGGTTGAAGATGGGGGTCACCACGTCGCGGTGCGAGGATGCTCCTGAGGCCGCAGAGCATGTCGAGGTGCGCACGGAGTCACGCTGCAAGCAACGTCAACACTTTGCTGAGACTGTAGCAGCGCGTCACTGGTTGGGTCAAAGCTCTGGGGAGTGAATCCTGCGCGTATTGACATGCGTCTCGACCCTCAAAGAGCAGCGGGCTGCTTGCCTGTCAGGCAGGGCAGTTGACGGCAAGCACAGCAGCTCCAACACACTCCTGCACTGTGTTGGATGGCGGGAGGATATATCGCCGCATGCGCAGGATGCGCCTGCGGAGGAGCCTGCGGTCAAGGTCGATGCCGAGAAGGGCGGCGAAGAGGGAGAGGAGAAGGAGGCAGGGGAGGCTGAGGACGCGGAGGAGGCCGAGGAGGACGAGGAGCCAAAGTTTGAGGTCGTGGTAGCCACCGCGCCCCACGATCCGCGCTTTCCGTCCACCAACCAAGCGCGCCACTGCTATACCCGCTACAACGAGTTCTACAGGTGCGGCTCCCGCCGCTTGTGCGGAGGGTGATGGACTGGCAGGCGCTGCGTGTGCGCAGGCGTCTGCTGCAGAGCAGTTGAGTGTTTGAAGGTGTCGGCTGGCTCGCGTCACCTCCCTGTGCGCAATGCGCAACGCGCAAAGGCGTGTTCACCTCATGCTCCTGCTCGCGCCCCCAGGTGCAAGTCGCAGAAGGGCGAGGAGGACCCGCAGTGCGAGTTTTACAAGAAGGCGTATCGCAGCCTCTGCCCCAACGACTGGGTGCGCTGCTCAGGCCACCCTGCTCCCCTCGCCGTGACGCGCTGCGAGGGATGCGTATACCTATGCAGACGCGTGCCTGTCAGCAAATTGATCAGGGAGCGCTTAGAATGTGTGTAAGCTCGCTTGCGCAAGTTGGCTGCCTTCCACGTGCCAGCGCCGATCAGCGTACCCTAGCGGTGCTGACTGTGGGGTCACTGTGCCTGCAGTTCGCCAGCCCTCCTCCCTTTGGTATCAGTGTTGATGTGGCTTTACCGCACTAACACCTGTAGTACAGGAACTCTCTCCCTGATCTGCTCTTTGTTGCTACCACAGGTAGAGCGGTGGGAGGAGGCGCGCGAGGGAGGGAGCTGGGCGGGCAAGTACTGAGCAGTGGCTCTGACAAGTGAGGGTGGCGCCAACGGCGCAAGGCAAGTCGGCCGCTGAGCTGGAGCAGCAGCAGGGATGGCAAGCCCGCAGTTGGGGAGCCCGCGCCCGCAGCAGCTCTGCACGGCCGCCGTGTATGCGAGCGACGTGCTCAGGGGCATGCGTGAGGGGATGGAAACTTGCACGAGGAGTAAGAGCGAGCCTTGAGGCTCGTGGCGTGCGCATCGAGTTGTGCGCAACTTGCCAGGATGTTGACAACGTGCTGCGCCTGCAGAATGACAAGTCTGCTGCTGCACGCTCATCAACCAGTTGAGCACTGGTGTCGTGAGATTGCGCTTGTTCATGGGGCGTATCATACGTATCATACGTATCATACGCCGCGTATGGACAGCTTGCCACGCATCTCGTGTCATGCGAGGGTGTATGTTACACAGTTCATGCAGCAACCTGGCGCTCCTGGCTGCACCAGTCAGAGCACAGACCCTGCCATCCTTACTGTGACCCAGCATGCGGGCGAGCCTATCCGATGCATGTACCAAAAGGCGTACCGCCTAGTAAGGGACCTAGTGGGTGGAAAGGGATGGCATGCATTGCAGCGGCCGACTCTGGTATGCGACGTCATGCAACACAAGCAGTCCCGGCAGGAAGTGCCCCAAATACTTGTGTCAGACAGACAGTTGGGGCGGGTGACATCCCCATGGCCATGGCAATCACGCAGCTGCGCGCGCACTCTCTGTGTGGCTGGGCTTCCGCTCGCGGCCGCCCAGCCACCGCATGCAGGAGTGCATTCCTAGCAGTAGGTGCGCGTGCGGCCGTTGATGGGCCACACACTGGCCCCTGAGGGGCAGAAGGGCGGTGAGCAGATTTCCAGCAGGCAAGGCAGATAAGATCTGCATGTAGTTGAGCAGTGCGCAGCCCGGCGGAGTCAACTTGGCCCTGACGTACCACTCCCCACTCAACCCGGGGGTGCCCCATGGCATCAGCCATCCCAGGGCCAGCATGGCCCGCGATGCAAGCCACCGCTCCCTTATGACTACGCAGCTCCCTTTGTGATAAAGCACCTCAGCCGTGGTATCTAACGACGACTAATAGGCACAGCAGCTCAGCCCCTGCAGACCTCTGTGCTGCCCCCTGCATAATATGCGGAAACGAGGGGACTGAAGTGATATCTTCCCGTGTGGCACCGACCATACATGGACATTGCAGCTGACGGCCGCACACATATAGCCTTGGACGAGCTCTCCTGCAGCAATCAGCTCTTGTGGCAGCTGCGACAAGCCCGCGCTCAACATGCTAACCCCCGGTGCGCGCGGCATGCCTTCCAGCAGCCAAGCTGGTGTGCACAGCTAGTGCGCGAGCCAGCAAGCGCACACAGACCGCCCTCGCTCTGAACGCCTCACACAGGCATGGGCGTGGCTACAAAGCAGCATCCCAGGGCAGGGTGGGGCTCCCGAGGACACCCATCCTGCAGCACCACCTGCGGCGCATATCACACGAGCATGGCCCGTCTGCCAGCGCGGCGCAGGCTTGCGCGCGCGCGCGCGGCGCCTCACACGATGTCGTCCTTGGTGGGCGTGCGCGCCGCGCCGAGGCGGGCGCCCAGCTTGTTGTTGGGGCTGTGGTTGGCGTGGCGCGCCGAGTGCTGCACGACGACGTGCGCGGTCGCCGTGCCGGCGCCCTTGGCCGGCAGCAGCGCCACGGCCTCCTCCGCGTTGCTATTCTTCTTCCCGACCGTCGGCCTGGCGCGCGCGGCGCGCGTCACCGCCGCCCCCGGGCAGCCTGGCCGCACCCTGCTGTAGGGAGCCTGGGCAGCGGCCGCGCCCCGATGGCAGCCCGGCACCACGCAGCGCAGCAGCAACCTGGCGGCAGCCCAGCCATCGGGCGGCTGCAGCCCGGCGCGGCAGGCGGGGTGGGCGAGCAGGGAGGCCTGACCAGCGCACCCTGCAGCGCAAGCAGGGCGGCGGCCGGCATGACGCGCGCGCTGTCAGGGCTGGTCGTCGGGCGGCGTGGTCGTGCTGGCTCAGCGCTGTGTGCCCTGCATCAGGGCTGGCCAAGCTGCTGCCACGGCAGGGCTTGCGCGTGGCGGGCTGGCGGCTGCTGGCTGGCGCCTCGCAGGCGTAGACGGCAGGTGCCTGCTGCCCCTGCTGCTGCCAGGGCCGCACAGGCAGCATCCAGCGCATCTACCCTAGGGTCCATGCGTGCCCGCTGAACGGGTCACGCGGGTCGCCTGCGCGGGCTGGTGCGGCGCGCCAGCGCGAGCGGCACAGCAGCCGCGATGTGCTGACTCGCGCCCATGGGCGGGCCGCGGGCGCGCGCCGCGGGGGCAGCGGGGGGGCGGCGCCGGCTGGGAGGGGGGCCGCACTGGCTGGACGCCACGCCGTATGCGACCATGCCCGCCACCGCCAGCGCCATCCCGAACGCTTGCCGGCCGGACACCCGGTCGCCCAGGAACGCCCAGCCGCCCAGCAGCACCAGGATCGTCTTGCTGTGGCCCAGCACCTGCGCGCCGCCGCCGCCGTCAGCGGCACACACGTACGGGGCCGCCGAAGCAAGGGTTTTGCCACGGGGCAACTGCGGACGTGTGCGTGTCTCCATCTGGCTTCCAGTCTGTGCAAGGCCTCCACGCCCAGCTTGTGTGCAGCACAGGAGCCGAGTGTTGTACCCAGCAAGGCAGCGAGGCACGCAGCGACGCGAACAGGCAGCCGCAGGCGCCTCAGGCGCAGCGCTGCGTCGCGCGCGCGCGTGGGCGCGCCTGGAATGACACCGCGGAGAAGCGGCCGAGGCAGGCGAACTGCGAGATGTTGACGCCGACCGCGCACGTGCACGACAGGGCCAGGATGGCCAGCCCAGGCGTCGAGTAGGCCCAGTTGAAAACCCATGCGGAGCTCACGTAGCGGTCCAGGAACGGGCCGACCAGCAGCAGGGACCAGCCCTGCACGCGCGTACGCGCGCAGCAAGGTCTGGGTGTGTTTTGAGGTGCGCCGGGGCCCATCAGGCAGTGCATGTTTTGCCTGGTTTTCACATGCGTGTATCCGCGCAGCAGTCCCATTCGTGTCCTGTGCCCTGCTTGGCTGCATTCCCGCCCACCCGTCCGACAGGATGAGCGGCAGGGGCTTGGCGAAGACAGCGCAGGCAGGCGCGCCCTCGCAACTCCGGGCGAGGCACTGGGGCACCCAAGGCCGCCGGGGCGCGGCGGCGCCGGCGCGCCTGCGCGGGCGCCGTGTTGGCGAGCAGCTCGTGGCTGGCCAGGCCGTGCTTCTGCTGCATGGAGCGGCAGAAGATCTGCTGCATGCCGCTGGACAGCACCGACAGGCCGGCCACCAGCACGCCCGCCAGGTTGCGCTCGCCGCCCGGCGCGTCCGACACCGTCCTGCGCCCCCGGCGGCGCCCGCGCCTCAGGCGCGCGCGAGCGCCGCGCGCGCTTTGCTTTCAGGGAGCGCCCTGGGGCTGCGCATGCGAACGGGCATGGAGCAGCAGGTCCTGTCCCCCGGGTGCGTCGCTGTTTTGAACAAATTCCTTTCAGTGCAAGCACATCTCACTACCGGCACCTTAGTGTCCAAGGGGCGCTGCTGAGACTTCTGCTGGCTGAGGTGCGCTCTGGCTGAGGCTTGAAGACCAAAAGCAGGTGCAGCAGTGCAGTTGCCCGAGTTTGCTGCCTGTCAAGCAAGGCAGGCAGGGCGCGCGGGCCAGCGCCTGGCGCCGGACGGCGGGAGGGCCGCGTACACAATGGCCACGCCCGTCACGACGGTGAGCACGGAGAGGATGACGGGCTTGGTGAACACGCGCCCCAGCCAGCAGCGCTCCACGAGGCAGACAAAGGGGATGATGAGCAGCTTTGCGATCTGCACAGGCAGACCCCGGTCAGCCGGCAGCAGGGAACGCTGCGCGGGCGCAGGCAGGCGGGCGCAGTAGCTGGTGCGGCGCCGCGGCGGGGGAGGCGGACCTGGTAGAAGCCGACCTGGTTGAGCATCAGCGACAGGTTCAGCGAGACGATGGACACGTTGGCCGTCGCGGTGAAGAGGATCAGGTCTGCGCCGACGCGTGAGCTCGGCGCTCAGCAGCTGCGCAGGCGCGGCGCACGGGTGGCGCTGCTGGAGCGGGCCAGCACCGCAAGACGCGCACAACCACACCTGAGATGGGGAGCGCGACACGCTTGACGCCGCCCAGCGTCTGCATGGTCCAGATGCTCAGCGAGCAGGCTATGTAGTGCAGCGCGCACAGCGTGGTGGCTGCGCACGCGCAGCCGAGTCAGCGCGCTCGCAGCGTCCGGCTTGTAGCCACACAACTTTCTGCTTGTTCAGAAGGCATGCACAGGGATGACGCAGCGTTCAGGATCTGCAAGGTCGGGGTGCGTTCAAATCGTAAATAATACCATGGCACACGCCGCGCACCGTATTTGAAGCCATACCCTGTGGCGTTCATAAGAATCTTGTTGACAAAGACGATGGCCACACTGGTGGACACGTTGCCCGCCCAGGCCGATATATCCCCCACGAGCTGCCCCATCACGCGCGGACGCCCCTGGCGGGCCCGGCAGCGGTCACGCACTCCGCGCGTCAGCGTCACTCGCTGCGGCCCAGCTGATCCCTGAGCCGAGGCCAGATCGCGCGCGCCAGCCGGACCAGCACCACGCAAGACCGAGCTCAGATCTGCTGACTGGTAGCGTGCAAGGCAAGGACTTTGACTGTAGAACGCGCTCTACCACTCCTGTGCTTGTGTGAGAGACGCGTCAGGCAACTTGCACCCTGACTGCACGGTACAGCCAAACCTAACCGGTGTGACAGGCAGGTTGTAATCTCCAAATACAAAATGTATAATTCACCAAGGCAACGGCCCGGAAATGTGGCTCCCGAGAGTGCTGAAGGACGCACCTGCGCATGGCCGGAGGAGAAGCCTATGCCGAGTCCGCTGCTGAGACGGGCGCTACGAGAAGGAGATTGAGGTCGGAGCGGGCGGCTCAAGCGGGACTCAAGGTACCACTTATGTGGAAGAAGCACTATTCTTGGTCGACCTTGTATCAGACGCTTTGTTCAGCAAGATAGTGCACAGGAAGCGGCGCAGTGGAGGAGGCGGTCGAGGCAGCCTTACAATGCGTACTGGCAAGCCTGAACGGGACAGCGGCTTTGTTGATGACTGGCTGCGGCAGCAGCGGTCTTGCTGTGCTTACGCGCGCGCTGACTGCAAGCCTGTTCAACCTTGATGTGTGCTCGGTGCGCTCCAGACATTTTATTCAGGCATGCATCCATGCGACTGCTTGCTACGCGGGTGATTACTTGCATGCAAAACTTCCCGCATCCACTGCGTGGAGCCAGTAAGTGACTAGCCACCCACGTATGCCCCTGCTGTGTGAAGTATTCTGCCTGGCTTTTTTGCAGCATCAACAGCCATCACGTATGCGTATGTACGCTGCCACGGTCTCTGTGATATGTATATCACAGATACCATGGCAGCGCCTTGCGATCTAGAAACTACGGCATGGATGCTTGCACTGCGCTGCGTAGTGCGGGTGCTCGCATTATGTGGGCGTTCCGTGTTGAACAGAGAGTCACGTGCCTAGTTTACAGTGCCGCAGTAGCGGTGGAAGTCACATCCTAAACCTGGGAGGTGTAGGGGTCCAGTATGTAAATTTCTGTCAATTTTTTTTTCAGCCTGTCTTCCGCCCTCAGCTGCCTCTTCTTACCTCGTGAAGACCAGCGAGGCCGTGGCAAGGTGTGGCTACTGCACATGTTTGTTGAGGGGGGGGGGGTTGACGCAGGGGCCGCTGCGCAAGGAACCTTGACTGCCAATGGGTGCACGCTTTTAGCATAGTGGGCACCTAATGCTTACTACACGCTTACTGCCAAGTCGCTTGCACAGCCAGTGCAGATTGAGCTCAGGAGTCAGACTGGCAAATGGTGCACGCTGCAATCAAGAAAGGCAACGTATGTGTTGCACCTGTTGAGACGGTAAACGCTAGCCAGGCGTAACTCTTCACAGTGGCGCCTGTCTGTACAGTACATGCTTTGATGGCGCCATGTGCAGCCCCAGCCCATCCGCTGCAGTCGGAGCGTCTGCTTGTGCAGGATGTTGTGCAGTTGCACTTGGGTGTGGGCACTGGTGCTGCACTTGAGCGCCAGCCACTGGAAAGCAAAGCTACCCATCATGCCCACGACGTCCGTAGTCATGCTCGTGCTCACTGGTGCTGCGCAGGGTCAACCGTGCAGCTAGGCGCTAGGCGTGTGTCGCTGAGACAAATTATGGAGCTGAGCTACGCAGCAGCCGTCGTCGCGCTTTTGGTCTTGGCCGCTGCCGCGCCGGCAGCGGCCATCACCACAAATGCGCCTGCTGTGGGTGACGGCTGGTACCGAGGGTGCGCTCGCGCTCAGCAGCAGACGTGCATGCTTCGCTGACTGCCTTCCCTGTAGGTCCGCAGCTTGCCACCTGCCGTGCCTGGAAAGTACACTTTCTAGTACGCTTGAAGGTATTGCACGGGTGCGCACCTGGAGCTGCAGCGCTCGAGTGTCCGACACTTCAGTGCGGCGCTTCGCAGGCGCGGCACGTTCAATGGGGGCCCGGAATCATTCCTGTCGCACTTTTCGGACCGCGGCCCAGCGCCGGAGTACGGCTTCGGCACGACCCTCTTCGGCAGCTGCGGCTTTTACCAGCAGGTCCGCGTGCCGCACGGCACGGTGCACCTGTGACGCAGGCACAATAGTAAGCACGCGCGGCTGCAAGTGCCCAGGTGCACAACCTTGGTACCGAGTGACTGCTTTCGTACTTATTTTGGTTTGCAGTAGCTGCAGCGTATGGCAAGCATGCAAGGACATTGCTCATGCAAGCAAGTGCATCCGCAAACAGGTACTATGACACTGTGCTGTACGGGAGAGAAGCTGCCCGGCTGCTGCAGCAGTGCAGCATGCGAGCACGCGCATTGCTGCAAAGACGACTCTGTGATCGTGTGGCACAGGCAGGCGTGCTGTGCATTCAGCCACAGGTCCTTATGTGCGGCCGTGCGGCTGGCCCGCCTTCTCGCGTCCGACCGCGGCCCCCCGTTGTGTGCGCGCAGCAAGGCAGCAACGCCGTGACGTACGCCGACGAGGTCTACCCGCGCGACTCGATCGCGGCGCTGGCCAACAACGACCCGGACTACCCGGGCAGCTGCGGGCGCTGCTACGAGGTCCGCTGCCACACCGGGCCAATCATATCCAACGGCACCTCCGTCTTCCGGACCGACCAGGGGTGCGCGGCCACGGGGGTCGCTGCTGCGCCCTAAACCCCATGCAGCCACTGCTTGCAGCGGCTCCTGCCTGCGGGGTCACCAGCAACCGACCGCACATGTTTCTGAATAGGTTCTGGGGGTGCCATCGTTGGCGATTGTGCAGGTTGGAATATGGTGTCTTCCTTTGCATTGCTGAGCGTCACGCTTGCGCTTGCAGGTACAACATGTACGCGCGCGCGCCCAACGCCACCGACGAGTTTGGCCGCACGTGAGCCCTGCTTGCAGCATCCGACCCTGCCGTGCATGCCTGCCTGCACTTGCTGCGCACCACAGGTGTCAGCGGCTCACATCAGCTGCTGTGCGGTGCGTCGCTGGTGGGCCACGACAACGCACCCCACTTATGCAGCCCATGTAGGTATGCGCAAACTGACAGGCAGACCTGCGCTCGGTCACCATGTTCGCGCGCACGAACGCGCCTGCACGACACGTGCCCGAATCACTGTCATACCTGGCCTGAACATGGCCAACAAGCAGGTGCTTGCAAACATGCGAAGATGCGGAGACGTTCGGGATGCGCGGCTTGGCGAGGGGTGCCCTGAGGAGCAGCGAGATGTGGCGCGCCCTCGTGCCAGGTTTCCGGGCAACCCGCTCATGGCGGAGCACGAGGCGTACACACGGTGCTGGAACACGAGCGACGGTCAGCCGCACACGCAGTTCCTGCACATCACCGACAACTGCCCCTGTGTGCAGTACTCGGGCGCCGAGGGCGGCGGGTCCACGCAGCAGGCGCGGCGCCGCAGTGGCCAGCCATGGCCCTTATGCGCTGCGCCGGTGTCCTGGTGTCACGGGCGCTGCCTGTGCAGGCGGCGGAGGTGCTGTTGTTTTGAAGGAGGGTCTAGGCAGCGGGTGCTGACCCCGCATCAATATCGTGTGGGCATTGCCACCCTGTGTGTGTGGGGACGCGTGCGTTCTTTACAGCCTGTGCGGCGGTGTGGTGTTTGCTGCGTAGTTGTGTCATCTTCGGAGGTGCAACGTTCAAGAGGTCCAGGCTAGGGCCGCGGGAAGCCAGGCAAGGCACCTGGCTGGCCTGAAGAGGCCGAGGCCCGTACCGTGAGCACCAAGCTGCCGCAATGTGCGGCTGCTCCATCAAGGCCCCCAGACAGTATGGGGCTGACACCGTGGGGGCGCGCGCAGACCGGCACCAACCCGCCCTGCTGCGGCGACATCTACCACTTTGACCTGTCCTACTGGGCCTTCCAGAATGTGCGCGGTGTTCAGACCAGCCATCTGCAAAGACTGCACTTGTGGCCATGTGTCGTCTGCGAGCGCCCATGTGCAAGACTTGGGGCCGCGCTTTGCACGTCTGCGTGCTTGCATGTGACAGCCCCGTGCGTACTGTACCGCCCATTCGCACGTGTGCAGAGCGCGGAGGGTTGCGAGCTGGAGCACCCGGTGTCCGGCGTTGTCATGCTAGGGCCCACCTCGCGGCGGCCATGCGCCGGTGACACGACCAGGTGCGGTCCTGAGCGCGCGCGTAAGGCACCTGCGCGGCGCGCAGCTCGCGCACCCGCTGTACGGCATGATGATGCTTGACTTCCGGCCCGTGGACTGCGTCACGCGGCGCGCGCTCAATTTCCAACCCGGCTACATCAACAACACGGTGTACGGCGACCGCGTGGAGTCCGGCTGGGCCTGGTTCCCCTACCAGCAGTCCGCCTCTGCGTTCTGGGCCGCGGTGCGCGCCCTGCGCCGCGGGCCCGGTTGCTGCGCCGACCGGCTGCGGGCGCCGGGGAGGCCTGCCGCGCTTGCGCCGGCATAGTCAGCGGTCTTCGCTCTGCGAGCCTGCCGCGCACTGCCGCATGATGCCTGGCCCGAACCTGCTGCGGCGCGCCAGCCGCTGCTGCCTGGCCGCGCGGTGTGCTGCGTGAAGGCTGCCCAAGAATGCAGGGTTGCAAGCTGGGGACGGCGCCGCACGCAGGGCCAGGGCCTGGGCGGCAGCAACGCGACCTGCTTCACGCTCAACAGCGCGGGCGGCGTGACATTTGCCTGCCGCGACTGCGCGGCGTCCAGCGCGTCGCCGTTCGCCAGCGCCAGCGTGCTGCGCTTTGCGGTCAAGAGCCAGGCCGGCGGCAGCAGCGCAGCGGTGCCCAACCTGCGGGTGCGCGCAGGGCCTTGCAGCCCCAACCTGAAAGCATGCCGGGCGGGGGCTTGCAAGAAATTGGAAGGGTGTGCAAGGTGCTCACAATCTGCATTGTGCTCAAGGATGCAGCGCCGGCGCGACGAGCAGCAACACACAGTGTGCTGTGCTGTCGGCCACCCCTGGCACGTGCACGCTATCAGGCACCAGAGGGGTCCTGAATGTCTGAAAAGTGCTGCGTTCAGCTAGGAGGCCGACCGAAGCCGAAACCTGCAGGCAGAGCAGTTGCGACAGCCGGAAGCGCGCTGGCCATGCGAGCAAGCGCCTGACCAGGGCCCGCGCGCAGGTATCGATCGGCGATTACGACAACAAGCGCTACTGCAGCTCGGTGGCGCTGCAGAGCGCCACGCCCGCGCGCACGCTGGGGGCGTATGCGGAGTTCGCCATCCCGCTGTCGCAGTTCAACTGCCCCTTTGCCGACAGCGCTGCGAGCCAGGTGCGCGCATGAGACAAGCATGTGCTTCTCTGACTGCTTAACATGTACCTTGCTTCCCTCTGGCGCTTTGTAGTGACCCGGCGTGGCAAGCGTGTCTCCCTGGCGCTTCACTTGATGGTAGCATGGTGTCACTGATTCAGGCTGCTTGTCTCTGAGACGCTATGGCAAACTGCCTGTGGCATCCTGAGCGTTTCAGTGGTGCAGCTCTGGTGGTGCGTCGCTGGACCTTGCACAGCAAAGCCAGCTCAGTAGGCCAGAACGGCTCGGTTGACCGCTGGTGAGCAAAGGTGGTCGAGCCAAAAGGGAAGCGCACTTTTGCCATGTTCCATGTCCGCCGGCGCGTCGTTGTGTGTCTGCCCATGGCTTCTGGCTTCTCACGCGAGCATAGCGCGCAGATCGGCTTCGAGAATGCGGGCGGCAGCAGCGTGTCCTTCTGCCTGGACCAGATTGTGCTCAGCAACAGCGCCGCATCCTCCTGAGGAGCTTAGACGCATCGCAGGAGGACGCAGCGATTTCATCGACCACAGCAATAGAGGCAATGCAGACACTCTTGACCGACTAGGCAGCTGAGCGGGTTGAACTGGTTCTAATGCGCCTTGTCTGGCGTGCTGTCGCATGCAGTGCGCTCTGCATTGGGGCCTGCAATTGTTTATTTCTTGCTGGCGTGGGTAGAGAAACGGCATGCTCATGGCTTGCGGTGGAACAGGGGTTAGCAGCCGTGCTTGGGTGGCTCTTGGCAGAAGTGGTGGTATAATGGATCACAGTGGTTTTTGAGGGTCTATGCATTATTTGATGCTCCTGGAAGGGATTGGTGCCACGCGCTGCTGCGTCAGCAAGCGTGCCATCAGTGCATAGCATGCCGCTTGCATGGCCTGGTCATGAATGTATCCGTCGGAGGGAGGAGACTGTGTTCATGTGTGGGTGATGAACATCTGGGCCTGCATGTTGAGAGGGTGGGGGCATGTGAGCCCTGCAGAGTAGGTGCTCAAAGGTGCAGCCCTGAGCATTCCCTGCCGGTAGGCAGCCAGTGCAGGGTAGGCAGCCGGTGCAATAACATGATTGTAGGCAGGGCTGCAAGTTTTGCGGGAGTGGGTGTGGTGCAGCGTGGTGATCCCAACCTGCAAGATTGTGGCTGAGATGCAGTTGGCCACGCTGCTGTTGCAGCAGATCTCCGCTGTGTGTGCGTCACGACCAGCTCCCAAAAGCCGCACATTTACAACAGCGCAAATGCTTACTACCCCTGTAGCAACAGCATGCCCGCATTGCTCGTTTACGTGTGCCGGCTGCCTCACTCCGTTGCATGCTGAGTCGGAGAGAAGCCAGCGACAGTTGGCTCTGGCTTCACAACTCTAGTGATGGATGTAGCAGCTGTGCATGGCTTCGCGATGAGTGGGCCCTGGTTTGGGCCGCCAGGGGCCCTGAGTCAATCATAGTCCATCCACGGAATGCAGCACGACATGCCAGCTTGAAAAGTTGGCAGGTGCCTTTGCAGGGTCATGCAGGTAGGTCGGAGGTCCATGTTCAAGAGACAAAATTTCTGTGGGCGAATAAGCGTGCAAGAGTCCCAGCTGAGCTGCACGATGGCCGAGATCAGCATCTTTACGCCCTTCCTGCGCTCTGGCAGGCGGCGGTCGGGGCGACGCGCCGTTGTCCTGGACGGGGGCCTCGCCACAGAGCTGGAGCGCATGGGGAAGGACCTTGCCGGGGTGCGTGCAGCTCGCAAGCCCCAGGCGCTCAATTATGGTGTGTTGGGCGTGCACGGCTATATGCAACGTGACAAGGGTTGGAACATGCAGCAATGCTGTGCAAAGTCCCCGACTCACGGCACCGTAGCACTTGAACAGTGTGTATCCTGCACACACAGAGCACGCTCTCTGCTGTCCAGTGGGCTGGCTCCTCAGGGCTCACACTTGAGCGCGCAGGACGACTTGTGGAGCGCCCGTGTGCTGATGGATGACCCAGCTGCGGTCGAGGCTGTGCACCTCTCCTATTACCGTGCAGGCTTGGCCCCCCCCGGAGCCGCTCTGTCTGAGGCACTGCAGCTGCACGGCGGCCAAACTGGCCTGCAGCAGAACGCATGCACGGCCACGGCGCGCCGCAGGCGCTGACAAATATTCCGTGACACCTGCTATGCGCCAGCCTGAACACAAGCTGAAAACGTGGTCTGCCTGGTGCTGGTTACCAGCTGATTGGCCGCATGCGTGCGTGCCGTGAGACCTGACTCGGACCGCGTGCGCGCGGATGGCGCGTCAGCACAGCACCTGTGACAGTGTGTCTGCAACCAAGACAGTGCAGGCGCGCAGGCTCGGACGTCGCGACCACGTGCTCGTACCAGGCCTCGTTCGCGGGCTTCGAGCGCGCCGGCGTGGGCCGCGGCGACGCCGAGGCGCTGCTGCGCCGCAGCGTGCGCCTGGCCGACTCGGCGCGGCAGCGCTTCTGGGCCGAGCACTCTGAGGCCCTGGCCGACGTAGACGACGCGCGCGCCGACGCGCACGCCGACGCGGCCGGCGCCGGCGGCGCCCTGGCCAACGGCGGGGCCGCCGGCGAGGCGCAGTGCAACGGCGAGCCCGGCGGCGGCGCGGGGCGCGAGGGCGGCGGGGCGCGGTCGGGGTCGGAGGCGGGGTCGGCGCAGGGTCTGGCGGGGTGGCAGTGGGCGCGCGGGCGGCCGCTGGTCGCATTCTCGCTGGGTAGCTACGGCGCGGCGCTCGCGGACGGGTCGGAGTTCACGGGCGCGTATGGCGCGCGCGTCACCGAGGCGCAGCTCATGGCCTTCCACCGCGAGCGCATACAGGCGCGCGCTGCTTCCGGGCGCGTGCGGACCCAGGCATGTGGGGCCGCGCGTGCGCGCGCGCGCGGCGGCAGCCCAGCCTCGTCTGCTGCATGCGTGCGGAGCACGCACTCTGCTCCATGGCTCCTGGCTCTGCCGGGAGCCGTGCGCCGGGCTCGCACGCCCAGTTGCCGGCATGGGCTGCGGCGCGCGCGCGAGCCGGCGCTGCCACGAGCACGGGCGGGATGGCGCGGGCGCGCCAGGCGGGCGGCGGGGCGCGCGCAGGCCGTTGCGCACGAGCCCGGCGTGGACGTGCTGGCATTCGAGACGGTGCCGTGCGAGGCGGAGGTCCGCGCGATCGCGCGCCTGCTGCGCACCGAGGGCGATGCGGGTCACCTGCCGGCCTGGGTGTCGTGCGCGTGCCGCGACGAGGTCGCGACCGGCGCCGGCGACAGCCTGGCGGGCGAGTGCCTGCCGGCCGCGCTGGGCGCGCCGGCGGTGGCCGCGTTCGGCATCAACTGCACCGTGCCGCGCCTGGTCGCGCCGCTGCTGCGGGTGCGCGCTCTAGTATTGGCATGTACATCCCCAGCTTGGTGCGCAGCTGCGAGCCTAGACCTGGCTTAGTCAACGTGCTTGGGTTGAAGCCTCCTGGCCGGGCGCCTCGCCGCAATGCGTCTCTGCAAGCAAGCCCGCCACGCCGCGTTGTCGCGCCCCTTCCGCGTGAGCAGCAGAAGGAGCACTCACGTCGCCACCGGAGTGACATGGAGACTTCATCAGTGTGCGGATGACACCCCAGCCCTAGCCCCACCCGGCGACCCAGGGGCTGAACGCGGAGCGCCGCCTGCGCGGCCGCCCCGACGTGCACCTGCTGGCGTACCCCAACAGCGGCGAGGGCTGGGACGCGCGCGCGCGCGCGTGGCTCGACGGCACCGGCCTGGCGCCGGACGCGTTCGGAGCGGCCGCCGCAGGCTGGGCCGACGCGGGCGCGACCGTCATTGGCGGTGCGCGCCCCAGAAGTTTGTGTGATCAGGTGACTCTGGCTCGCTGCGCGTCCTGTCGCCGCATGTCATCTGTACACATTCTCATGAGTGCCCGCACGGCAGGGTGCTGTCGGACGGGGCCCGAGCACATCAGGGCGGTGTCGGAGGCGCTGGCCGCAGCGCCGCGGGCGGCGTACCAATTCAGTGGATAGCGCGATGCTTGTGTCTCAGCATTGTCACGGCTGTGCAGCAGATGTCAGCGGTGCAAGCACTGACACCTGGTTCTAGTTCTGCAGGAGCCTGCCGGGGATAGTCGAGGGCAGTGAAGCAGATACAGGTATAGTTTGCGGCAGTCGCCACTCTGCTGCATAAAAGCACTGACTCAACACAGCAGACTGTGGGCGAGCAGGCAACACGACATCATTTCTGTGGCTGCCTGTAAGGCAACATACGCGGCCTGCCCCACCATCATGTTTGCAGGCGACTCTTGTTCTGCACGTCCATCTCTCTTCACGGCACGCGCTTCACAAGCTGCGGCGAGCAGCAATCAACATGCTCAGCTGCAATGCATGGGCCTCCAGTGCACAGACTGGCCACAGATGCTGATAGGGCACGCACAGCCCAGCGTCGCAGACGAGAGACCGGAACAGGTGTTGCACAGTGTGCCGGCCCGCGGCGCTACCCAAGTCGCGGGCCCTTAAAGGCCAATGAGGGCAGCCGGCTCGGGTCCGCGCCCCGGCGATCAGCAGCCGGGCGCGCTCAGGTCAGCAGCAGCGCGCCGCCGCCCGCGCGCAACCGCTGCCGCTTCCGCTTCGCGGCCTTGGCGGCCGCCACGGCCGCCTCCTCGGCGGCCGCGCGCTCGTCCTCGCCACGGCCCAGGCGCGCGGAGCGGCGCTCCTCGGCCTCGATCTGCGCGCGGGAGGCGACCATCGCGCGGTCGCCGCCCTCGTCCGCAAACCTGGCGCGGGGCGCCAAACAAGCGTCACAGCCTGCGGCCCCTCAGCCCATGACCCTCATGCCCTGGCAGATCGAACCTGCTTGGTGCATATAGTTTGCAACGCTCGCACTGGCACACATGAGCACTGCTACGTATGACCATGGAGACCTGCATGAGGGTCGGTGCTGTCTAAGAGGGTACAGGGACATGGGCATTGTACTGCCTGGTGTGCAGGCGCACCTGGACGGGTCGTAGCCGCCGGTCACCGCGCGCAGCATCGCTCGCCAGTCGCCCGACCCGCCGTCGTCATCCCCGTCGTCAAGGTCGTCCTCCAGGTCCTGGGCGGCCCGCTTGGCCCCGCCGAGCCTGGGCGGCGGCGGCGGCCGCGGCGCCGCCGCGCCCGCCGCGCCCGCCCTCGCGCCCGGCGCCGCACGGGCGCCCGCCGCGCCAGGGCCGGCCGGCGCGCCGGCGGCGGGCCGGGGCGCGGAGGGGGGGCCGGGGTGCCGCTCCGCGGCCGGCCCGGCCGCCGCGCGCTGCTCGCGCATGGCCAGGATCTGTCCGCGCAGCGCCGCGTCTGCCAGCTGCTTGCGCGTGCTGCCGCCCACCGCCTGGCGCACAAATGCTGCTTAGGCGCCCTGCAGGGCTTCGGACGCTTTCCACAGGTCATGCGCGAGCACGTGTTTCACAGGCACGGGGACATGAGATGCACAGGCGGCGCAGGCCGCGATGCAGGCGCCGCTGCTTGCGTGCGGTGACGGGCTGCCGGCTCACCTCCTCATCGCAATCATGCATCGGCAGGCAAGCTGGGGCACGCTTAATGCACGCACAAAAGGGGCCCACGCTTTACGCATGAAAAGAAACAGTCCCGCCGAAGGGTCAGAAGCACAGCAGAATGCGGGGCGCGCCTGCGGCATGGTCGCGGCGCCCCGCGCGCCGGCGCCGCGCCTGCTCTTTGGCTCCACAACGCGCATGGCCCCACGCCGCTCAGGCGTCAGGCTGGCGCCGCGCCGCGCGGCCCCGCCGCCACCGCCAGGGCCGCCGCTGATATGCCTCCTGGGGCTGGGGTCCGGGGCGGACCTCCAGCCAGCGCCGCTGCTGGCGGCAGGTTTGGGCGGGCGCGCAGGCGACGCTGCTGCGCCCGCCGGAGAGCAGCCCGCGCCGCCAGGCTTCTGCTTTGCGGTTCCCGCCCCCATGAGCCTGGCGACCTGCGCGCAGACCCAGCGCGCCCAGGTTCAAGCTCTGCGGCAGTTGTCAGCTGCTCACAGAGAGCCTGGAGGTGGCCGGATAGGCAGCGTCTCTCCCTCCGACTCGCAAGGAAGCGGCCTGTGCAGCTCTGCAGCGCCTGCACAAATGGCCTGGCGGCAGTGCAACGCCTGGCACCCTCGAACTCACTCAAGCTCTTTGGAGCAGGGCCCTGATGCAGACCCACTGCGACGTTTCCCACGTGAGGCGGGCTCCATCCACAACAGAGCTCCAACTTGCCTGAGTCGGGCCACGGGGACAATCTCCTTTCCAACAGCGTCCTCATCAGGGCACAACACACAACAGCGCCGGCGCAGCAGCGAAACGCACTGCACAGCGGCCCAGTTGCGGAACACGTGCTCGGCAGCAAGGGGGGCGCACAGCTCCAGTCAGCTGCCCCGGCAGCGGGGCGGGCGCGTCGCAGCCGTCGTCCAGGTCGGCGAAGCTGACTGCGGCCCTCCGCCGCGGCGCGGGCGCCTCCTGCTCGCGCCCTTTGGCCTCGGCAGGCGCGCCGGGCCTGCCCGACGCGCCCGCGCCCGCGCGGCGCGCCTGCCGCTCAGCCTTGCGCGCCTCGCCGCTCGCGTCCGGCACTGCCTTCTGAGCAGCGGCGCTCCAGCCGGGCGCTGCCGCTGCCTGGCGCGTGGAGACCGCTCCGCCAAAGAAAGACGTGCGCCTGCGCAGCGCAGTCCTCGGCCAGCGTAAGGAAACAAGCTTTGGAGGTTCAGCGACCCGGACACGCCGCAGCTAGGTCGACCGCGGCGGGGTGAAGAATCGCGCGCACTTGGCCAGGCTCTCCCGTGCAGCGCGGCTGTCGAGGTGCATTCAGCAGCACGCCTGGCGCCCCCTGCGGAGGCACCGCAGCTGCGTCCGCCAGGCGATTAGTGAGTGACCCGCGCAAGCCTTATTTGATTCAGGTCTTGGGAAAACAGCTCTCTCGGCTGTCGCTGGTTTCCGAACAATCGCGAGGTCGCTGTGCTCAAGCCAGCTGTGGGGGCTCCCAGTCTGCATAAGGGTCGGGGTTTGCAGGCGGGTGGCAGGGTGGACTCTGCAGGCTGCTACGGTAGCAGTGCTACCGCCTGGCGAGGATATGTATCGTCCTTCAGTCAGCCTGTGTCAGATAAAGCGACAAAGTATTAGCAGTGCGGTATTGCTGCTGTTGATGCCTACCAGCATCGCTCGAGCTTGCACACTGAACACAAGTATGGCCTGTGCCGTGACGATCTGGAGCAGCACAGGACGCGCTGGGCAGGTGCCTCAGGTTTGAGAGTAGAGAGCTTCCCAGATCAGAGGACGCATGGACAATCAGCATGTATGCAACGGCACACTGTTGCCAGCGGCCAGATGGCCATAGTGCAGCCTGCAGTGCGCCGTGACGGACTGCGAGCTGTGATGGACTGCGAGCTCTGTCACAGAGCAGCCGGCTAACGTGAACATGGCGAGTGTGCGCTTTGCGCCCAGTGCCTTTCGCTGGAATGGCCGCGTCGGCGTGGCGCTGCTGCCCAGCCTCACCGTGCTCGCCGGCTTTGGCGGGCCGGTGCCTTGTGGCGTCATGCTGGTTGGCGCAATGGTGCGGCCACGCACCCAGGCACTCTCCGTGGACACTTGCGTCTGCCGCGCCCTTGCCAATCAATACAACCAATAAGCAATAGAGTTGCTTTACCTGGACTGCGGCAAGGAGAGTCGAGGTGTGGTCCGCGAGTGTGTGTGTGTGTCAGCAGCGTCTGCGTCAGCCTCCGCACGGGAGCAGGTGGCGTACATCATGGACGCATTGCGGTACCGAGAGGGCACGCTGGGCGCCGTCTGGGTCACGCTAGGCCTGGCGAACCTGGGCATGCTCGCCGCAGTGCTCCTCCCTGCGTTCACGGGCTCGCGCCCGCTGCTGCTGGCGCTGCTCAGCAGCCTGTGCACCGGCGCCACGCTCTTCCTCACCGGTGCGCGCCCTGCGTCCGCCCCATCAGCCCACCGAGCGCGGTGAGCGAGCTGCTGCCGAGCACTGCGGGCAGTGGGATGGCCTGCGAAGCCAGGCAGCCTCTCAGCAGACTGCAGCCACCGATGCGCCACCAGTCCTCTGGTCTCCCAAGCACTTGGTGCCATGAAAACTACAGCTCACGGCACGCAGCCTGGCTTGCGGTTGCTGCACAAAGCGCCGTGGGCAGCCAGATGGCCTCGCACACCGACCCACCGAGGCGTCGCGGGGGCGCAGGCGTGTGGGCGACGCTGCAGTTCCGCTGGGTGCAGCTGCAGTACCCGGTGGTCGCGCTGGCCTTCGAGCGCCTGCTGCTCTGCGGCAGCCTGCCCGTGGCTGCCATGGCGCTCGCGTGGGGCGCCATGGCGGCCGTCGGCGCGGGCCAGGCGCCCTTCTACCTGGCCGTGCTCCTCGTGGGTGCGCCGCGCGCAGGCGCCGGCCCTGCGCGCAGGGCTCACTGCTCCTATGCCCCAGCCCCTCGCAGCAGCATGGGAGCTGGTCGCAGCAGCGTATGAGCACGTGGGCTTGTGTCAGGCGCTGCTGCAGGTGCACGCCGCGCCCCACTCAGTGCGCCTCCCGCGTGCCTGCGCGCCACCGGGCGGCGGCGGCGCGGCAGGCCTGTACGCGCTGCTGGCGCTGCCTCTGGAGTCGTCGTTTGCGGGCGGGCGCGCGCTGGGCAAGGCGGCCGCGTCGCCGCCGCCGCGCGCACGCGGCGGGCGCGACATGGCGCGCGAGGCGCGCGTGCAGGTGCGGCGCGGGCCCGTGTGGTGCTGGTTACCTCGGCGCGAGCGCGGCTGCGCATCAGCACCATCAATCCTGCACTCCGCGCCAGCATCAGCGGGCTCGCGCCCGCGCTGCAGCCAAGCAGCGCCGCGGCACCCACGAGGGCTGCCTGCCGACGCCGGCCCGCGCTGCTCCGCGCAGGGGCCGGCGGACGGCGCGCTCGCGGCGGCGCTGGCGGCGGGCCTGCCGGTGGCGCTGTACGCGGCCGCGTTCCGCGGCGCGCTGGCGCGGCCGACGCACGCGTGGTCGCTGCTGTTGCTGGCCTCCGCGCCAGTGCTTTGCCTGTCCTGCCTCAAGGCGCGCCGCCGGCGCACGCGGGCCGGCCGCATGGCCCTGCCCGGGCATGCATGGAGACGTTTTGTGCACGGCATCTGCAGCTGCGCTCCCTTTCATGCTGTGGGGCACCCGCACATTTGTTGCGCTCAAATGCGTCAGGGGCAGCGGTCAGGCATGGCACCGGGCCTGCGTGCCTGGCGGCCAGGGACGGCGCCGGCTGACGCGCGCGTGGGTCGCCTGCGGCAGGACGGCCTGTGGTGGCTGCCGCTGCGGCGCGCGCGCACGGACGCGCTGCGTAAGCTGCTGCTCCTGCTATCGCTCGGCGCGGCGCTGGCCGGGCTGGAGGCGCGCGCCCCCTCGCTCGCGCGCACCCTGCCAGACGCACTCCCGGTCCTAACCTTCAATGGGCTGGGCACGCGCTTCTTGGCCCCTTTGTTGCTCTAGAGAGTAGGCTGAGCAGGACGCGTCGCTGCTGGCGGGTGGGGCTACTCTCCCATGCGTGCACGCGCAAGCCCAGCATCGGCTGTTGTTAGCTGTTAGCTGGTGTTAGCTGCTGTTAGCGATGCATGTGACGGACGAACGCCCAAGCCCTCCGTCGCTCCACGGGTGCTGTGCACAGCCGCCGAGCGGCGCGAGCGGTCTCAACTCCGCATGCCTGGCGACCCGCAGCACTATCGAGGGCCTGCACACCTGTCGCGGGCCCTGCTGACCCGCCAGGCCCGCGCGCGCGCAGGGTCGGGTCATCTTCCGCGCGTTCGGGCAGTACATCCAGCTGCCGCCGCCCTGGAGCTACCTGGTGGTGACCGCCGCGCTGTACGGCGCGGCCGCGCTGGCCGTGCTGCACGCGGCGGGGCTGCTGGGCGCGCAGCTGTGGAGCACGCTCGCAGGTGATGCGCGGCGCAACGGCGCAGCGCGGCTGCGCCTGCCCGCAGGCCGCGCCGTGCCGCGCCCGCACCTGTCCTTTGGAGCACATGCCCGCTTACCTTGGTCGGCAGGGCTCCGCGTGCATCATCACACGCCTGGATAGGGCCAGCTAAACCTACGAGCACATGCCTGGGGGCAGGGCTAGCCAACCCTGTCATCACCCGCCTGGGCTTGCCGCGCGCGGCGCGGCTCTGCGCGCAGGGCGGCACGCCGGGAGAGCCGCAGCGACCTGCAGGGGCTCCATGGGCGCAGCGCCCACATCCGGGGCTGCGCCGGCAGGGGGCGTGCTGGTGCTGTCGGCGGGCGCGGGCGCGCTGGCCGCGGGCGTGCCGCTGCTGGTCATGCCCGCGCCGCTGGTCGCCGCGGCCGGCCTGGCGCTCTTCCACGAGAGCGGCCTGCTGCGCGACTACGCCGTGTTTGTCGCCGCGGCGCTGCTCACGGGCGGCTGGTTCGTGCACCACCACTTCTGGTTCCTGCAGGCGCGCGCCCGCGGCCCCGGCCGCGCCGCGGCGACTGGGGTATGGGGCTCGGGCGCCGGGCGCCGGGCGCCCGCTGCGGCCGCCCGCGCCGGCGCCGTGCTGGGCGCTGGGCGCTGCGTGTCCTGCCCGGCGCTGCGGGTTGCTCCTGTCGCTACAGGGGAAGAGCGGGCAGGCAGACCCCACCCTCAGCCTATGCGCGCGCAGGTGGACCTGGCCGACATGACGCTGCACACGCTGTGCAAGCTGCTGCTCGCGGCGCTGCTGCCCGCGCTTGCGCTGCCGGGGCTGGTCGCCGTGCGGCGTGCCCGCCCGCTGGCGACCGCGCTGCTGCTGGTCCAGGTGGCGCGCCCGCCTGCATCCGCAGTTCACCGGCGCGCTAGTGAGAGTCTTGTAGCACTGACAGCTATCATGCGGATGCTGCGGCTGAGGCAGGCGTAAGTGCGGCGCGCCCTGCATGCGCAGTCGCCCTGGCGTGGGTGCAGTACTGCGGGTAGTGCCGCCGTAAGGCATGTCGTGCGCAGCGCTGCAGCAGACAGTGGGCGGCGCACGGTACCTCACTGATGCGACGCCGGAGGCGCTGCGGGCAGCAGCGAGCAGGCCGGTGGCCCCGCATGTGGGCCGCAGCGCCGGCGCCGGGCCCCGGCCCTGCCGCACATCGCTGTCCATGGCGGACAAGGCCAGATGCGCTGCTGTGGCGGCCCCGCAGGGTAGGGTAGGGTAGAGCTAAACCTACCGGGCCCCGCAGGCGGCGCTGGTGGCGGTGCTGGAGGAGCAGCTGTACGCGGGCGGGAGCGAAGACGCCGGCGGCGCCGCATACCCGGCCGCGCTGGTCGTGCTGACCTCGGCGCTCGGGTTCGCGGCCGCGCACCGCCTGGCCGCGGCCGGCCTGCTCGGCGCGCCGGCCGCGTGGGCGCTGCAGGTGCTGGCGGCCGCCAAGCTGGCCATGCTGCTGCTGCCCGAGGCGCGCCTGGCGCTGCCGGTCCTGCTCGTGGCGGCCGCGGCGTCGGCGCCGCTGCTGCTCGCGCCGGCCGCCGACGCGCCGGCCAAGGACTTTGCGCCGCGCCGGCGCGGCTCGCCGGGCTGGCAGGGCCTGTTGCAGGCGGGGGTGGTGGTCGCGGCGGTGCTGCACGCGCGGCTGGCGCTGTTCGACGTGCTGCGCGCCGCGCTGGGCGGCCGGCCGTCCGAGGCGGTGCTGCTGGGCGCGCTGGTGCTGGCGTGCGCGGGCGGGTGCGCGCCGATCGCCGCGGTCCAGTTCCCGGCGGCCGCGGGCGCGCGGCGCGCGCTGGCGCTGGCCGCGGCCGCCGGCGCGCTGCTGCTGCTGCTGCGGCCGCCGCTGCCGGCGCAGGGCGGCTGGGCGTGCCCCCGCTGGCTGCTGCTCGGGCTGTGCCCGCGGCTGTGGGACGAGGCGCACATGCCGGGTGCCGAGGAGGACGACGCGGCGATCTATGGCGAGGCGCTCGCGCGGCGCAAGCACTGGCCGGCCTGGATGCTGCTGGGCGCGGCGCTGACGGGGATGACGGCATCGATGTCCGGCGCGGCGCGCGGCGCGGCGGCGAGCCTGGCTGGCCGGCTGGGCTATGCGGCCGCCAGCGCCGCCTGCGTCGGCGCGTACCTGGCGCTGGAGCTGGTGCCGGGCGAGCCGCTGCTGCAGGCGGCGGTGCTGGGCGGCACGCTGCTGGTGGCCGGCTTCCTGGTGGCGCTGCAGCTGCCGGGCGGCGCCGCGCCGGGCCTGCCCTGGGCCGCCGCGGCGTGGGCCGGCCTGCTGGCCGCCACGCTGTGCCTGCAGGCGGCCGCGCCGCTGCCGCCGCTGCCGGCCGAGGCCGAGCGCCTGTTCCCGGACGCGGCAGACGCGGTGGACGCCGAGCGGTCCGCGGGCCAGCGCACGGCGCTGCTGGCGGTCGGGGCGGCGCAGGCGCTGCTGCTCGCGCTCGCGCTGAAGCTGCGCGCAGGCGCGGCGGGCGGCGGCGGTGGCGGCGGCGGCGGCCGCGCGCCCGCGCGGCCCGCGCTGCAGGCGGGCAGCGCGTACGCCGACCGGGCGGCGGGCTTCCTGGGCGCGTGCCTGCCGCGCGGCGCAGCGCCGGGGCTGCCCTCCGCCCGCGCGGGCGGGCCGGGGTCCGCATATGGCGCGCTGGCGGGCGGCGGCGGCGCGCTGGCGCGCCTGGAGGCCGAGGGCCTCGCCTGGCTGCCGGCCTGGGGCAATGCGCTGGCCGGCCTGGCCTTCGTTTTGTGCCTCGCGCTCAACGAGCGGCTGGAGGCGGGCGCGGATGGCGCAATCCTCGCGCTGGCGCCCATCCTGCTGCTGCTGGGCCAGGACCGCCTGCTGTGCGCCGGCCTGACCGTGCGGCGGCGCTACTTCCCGCCCGCGGCCGCCTGCGTCGCATTCCTGGTCGCCAAGGCGGCGGCGGGGCTGTGGGCGGCCGCGCGCGCGGGCGCGGGCGGCGCCGAGCGGTACAGCGACGACGCGGAGGAGGCGCCGTCGGCCGCGTTCGTCGTGCGCAACGCCGCGCTGCTGGCGCTGGCGCTGCCCAACCTGGGCTACGGCCTGCGGGTGCGCCGCCGGCGCACGCCGGGCGGTCTTCGACTCTGAACGTGCTTCCGCACTGGCGCTCCGTGACCTCGGCGCTGCATTTTGCTGGACGGCCGCGGAATGGCTTGCTGGCCATCCCCTGGGCGGCCTCCCGAAGCGGCTTTCCCCGAGCGGAGGCGCTGGTGCTGGCGCTAATGAACTTGGGATGTTGCCTTCGACGAGGTTTTTTTATTTTCAAACACCCTCAGCGTGTTGCTGCGAATGCGTTCACCACGCTCGGCGGCTGACGTCTCCCTGCGCGGGCGCAGTACCTGTGGAGCGGCCAGCGCGCGAGCGGCTTCGCGCTGCTGCTGCTGACGCCGCCGGCGCTGGCGGCCGCGGTCGCCGCCGACCTGACCGCGGTCGGGCTGCTGGGCGTGCTCGCGGCGCTCGGCGGCGGCGCGCAGTTCGCTGCGCAGCGCTACCTGCGCCAGCAGGGCATGCGGCTTGTGTGACTGAGCGGGCTTGTGTGATTGTGCGGGCGGGCCAGCGCGGCCTGCAGCCGCCCCAGTGATCCCGGTGCTGCCCGACTGCGGCGGGGATGCTGGCATTTCAAAGACCTGGGCGTCGCTCATAGCGCAGGTTGCCTGTGCTGGCGACATGAGGCCTGTGTGAGCAGGGCTGCCGGCGCCATTTGGGTCGCAGCAGCAGAGCGCATGCTCTCAGTAGCTGCGGCACCTAGGCATGTTTGCTGTGCAGTGTCGCCCTGGAAGCCAAATGGAACCGGTGCGCGAGGGGCCGGAAATGCAGCCTGTGTGTGCCTATCAGCTGCAGCAGGGTACATGCCGCTGTGACCAGGCAGCAGGTGCGTGGACACGCTCAAGGCTTATTAGGGTCTGTGCAGGGCCATGCCTGTGCGCTTGGCGACCAGCATGTCCACTGCTCGTCAAGCCCCCTTGAAGCTGCGGCTTGCGAAGTATAGCCAGATTTCAGGGCCAAAGTGGCTGTCCAGAAACGGAGGAATATGCTGTACCTTACAGCTCAAAGCACCAGACTGCACAGTTTCAAGAGGCAAAGAAGACAGCCTGCTCTTCTTACCAGCGGCCGAGCTTCTTACCAGCTCGGTAATCTTGCATGCACCCTGCGCAACATGAGCGCTGGTACCAGCATTCCAGTAAAAGCCATGCTGCTGTGCCATGCTGTGCTTAGAAAAGTCTAGAGGCTACAAATCAAAAAGTTTCACTCCATAATGTCAGACATTATTGTCAGCACACAAGAAAAGTGACTCACGCGCATCAGCCTGCGGGCTTACGCGCAACTCTGTACCAGCCCCGCTGGCGCGAGCAGCGCGCCCAAGCGCGCGGCGCGGTAGTCCAAATGAGTGCGGGGCGGCGCAATGCCGGCCAGCAGCGCCTCACGCGGGCGCACCAAGGCGCCGCGCGCATTATTAACGTCACGCGCCCCCGCCTGCAGCGGTGTGCCCCATGCGCAGCGCGTCAGCAGGCTGGGGTTGGGGTATGAACGCGATGCTGCGTTAATGCTTGACCGAACAGGGAGTTGCTCGCGAAAGCGCTTGCACCAGGGCCATCCACCACATGCAGGTCAGCCTTTATCCGCAATTCCTGATGCATGTCTCTCGATGACTGCTCGATGTAAACCTGAAGGACCAGCATATCAGCTTCTAACGTGTTCCGGACAGTGGGGAATGCTAACAGCGCATATGTGTGACCTGTCACTGGGGCGGTGTGGACATGCGCGTGAATGCGCGGCGCGCGCAGCACGGCTACGCTCTATCTGCACATGACCGCGAGCAGGGGTTGCTGAAGTTTGTTGATATCTGCAGGCCGCCTGCGGGCCTGAAGCGACGCCAGGGCACAGATGGCATAGTCATGTGCTAATGACATCCGTCATGATTGAGAGCTGGCCTGCCTAATGAACTGCAGTCACAGTGGTACAGCTTGTGTCAAACAGGCACCACTACTGTTTACCTGCTCGCAGCGACCCGCCGTCGTGCGGGCGTCTGCGACCGCAGCAGTCCCGGCTGACGCATGCGCGGCCGGAAGCGCCGCTTCACGTCGGGCCAGTGCCTCTGCCAGAGCGTCGGCGCGCCGCTCAGCCACAAGCGCCTTTGCGTCAGACGCCTGGCGTTCCTCCGCGATGGCGGCATCAAAGCGCGCGCGCAGGCTCCCACTCTCTGCCTGCACCAGCTCCAGCTGCTGCAGCTGCACCTGCGTGACCAGCAGCTGATGCGCCTGAGCGCCAACTTTTGAGGGGTGTCCAGGCGATCGCTCAGCGTGCTGGCACATATTCGGAAACATCGGCCTTATTTACATCAGGATGCGCAAGTCAGATCTCGCACTGTATGCATTGCAAGCGCAGATGCAAGCCAAGGCTGCACATGAGCTCTTCTGCCATTCTGAGCAATGAGGCGGCAGGATAGCAACAGTAAAAGGTGCGCAGTACACAGAGCTACATAATAGCAGCGCTTGCTAATTTGAAGCCCCTCGTCTTTGCATTGCACTGACTGGAGGCCTTTTTGCACATGCTTACCCGTGTGGCTGGCTGCGCATGCATGCACGCCAAGGAACCTGTACATAAGCTCCGTATGGCTTGAGGTGCACACCTCGCTGCTCCACTCCAGCGCCTTGATCTGCTTTCTGGCAGCTGCCAGACGCGCCTGCGCCTGTGCCGCGACCGCGCGCTCACGCACTTGCATGGCCACCGCGACGCGCAGCGCCTCTGCCTCCTTCTGCGCCTGCATGTGCACATTCAGGTAGCGTGAGTTACACCTGCTCCCGCTGCAGAGCAAACGCGCCATGGATCAGTACACTGAGCACTCTGATGAGGTGCCACCACAGATGTAACAGCGTTACATCCATCCTAGCGCATGGTCACTGCACGCAGAGGCCGACATTTACCAGATTCGCTTTTGAGTGATGTGTGATGCGCTTGCTGGAACCAACACATGGAGCTCCCCGCACCTGCTCAAGGGGCTCCACAAGCGCTTTGTTCTCCGCGGCCACCTCGGCGAGCAGCTTGTCTGCGGCGGTCTCGCGGCGGCGCAGCTCGGCGGCGTCCTCCTTGAGCGCCTTGACCAGGTCCAGGTTGTTGGTGGTCACATCATTGTAGTAGGCCTTGATCTCAGCAAATGCCAGATCGTGCCGCTTGGTCAGGTCCTGCGGGCAAGCAGTGCCAAGGGGTCAGCATGTACAGCACATTGTTGGAAACAGCCCGCCACGGAGTTGGTAGCGGCTCTGCGGCTGTGCAAGAACAGGGTGGCGCGACGCTGCACAACTTGTGCATTGACAACGCATAGAACGAGGACAGCGTGAGGGAGTGCGGGGGTGGTCGGTCTGCTGGCGCCTGCGCCTAAGTGATGCACCATGGTCCGCCCCTTGCTTGTGCACCTGGATGTGCGTGTTCTTACGCTCTTCCACCTCTGCAATGTCCACGCGACGCTGCAGCTCTGCCTCCTCGCGCGCAATCCGCAGCCTCTTGTCTGCGCCCGTGGCAGTGGGTCAATATCATCACCACCAGAGCATGCCATGTGCTGTCTGGAACGAGTAACAGTTGAGCAAGGCAACTGGCGGAAAGGCTTGGGAGTGTCTGTAAGCAAGTTCTGTGTGCGCAAACAGACTTTCAGTCAGCTGCCTACTGAAGCAGATATCACAAGGGCACCTGAGCGACCAGCCAGGCCGCGTGCGTTGGCCTCCATCTCCTGCCGCAGCTTGCTCACCTGCTTCGCCGCGTCCAGCTGGAGCGCACGGACCGCCTCGCCATGCGCATCCTCCTATGCACAACCAGGGCAGTGAGTCACGGTGTACCTTACAAGACCACACACTAGTCCCGTGATAAGGCACATGCTGTTGTGCTCGCTCCTTGCATGCATGTGCACTGGTGCAGTGCCTCGGCTCCCCTCAAGAAAGAACATGCCACTACAGGGCCCCGCAGGCAAAATAGCACAGCCTTGCTTCGTGTCCTGCCTCTCCAGGAACGCTACGGATTCATTCATATGGCCTGTATCCTGCCACAGACAACTGTAGGCTACGCACAGAGAATCATCTCTCAGCTCTCAGGCATGAGCAAGCTGTGGCCCCGGCGCGCAGCCGGCGCGCCTGCTCGCGCAGCTGGCGCTGCAGCACGCGCTGGTCGCAGCGCAGGTCGGCCGCGTGGGCGGCAGCCTCGTCCCCGGCCTGCTTCACCGCGGCCTCGCCGTCCAGCTTGAGCGCAGCCAGGCCGTGCTGGTGCTCATACAGCAGGTGCTTGACTTTTTGCTTGTACACCTGCGCAAACACACTCCGTGTGCTTCCCTGCATACAGGTTCACTTGACCTCAAGGGCAGCATGGCTTCGTTGGTACCAGGAAGGCAGGCAACTCTACATGCACACAGAAGCCCCATGCAGGTTCTGGACCCAGCTTGTGCTGTGTGACCACGCTACTGCCTTAGCAGTGCCTAACTGCTTCCGGGCTTGTTGCAGCCGTCTGACATTGTGTTGCGCTTTGAGAGAAGCCTGCATGTGTTAACGCCAACAGCACGCACCCGAACGTCTGCAAGCTGCGTGGTACTGCCACAATCGTATGCATTGCAGAAGCAAGAAATTGGCGACTTACTCTCCGCGGGCCATGAGCAGGCGCACCTTAATTTCCACCTGGTGCCGCTCCTCCAGCTCCTCCATTTCACGGTCCTTGTTGCGCAGCTCAGCGCGCCGGTCCTCGATCTCGCGCTTACCAATCTCCCAGAACTCGCTCACCCTATCCTGCAACACCCACCAGCGCCTGCTGACTCGCGAGGTGCAACACGTGCGCAGCTGAGCAGATGGCTGCGCTCCAAGCAACAAGCACTTACGGACAAGTGGCGCTGCAGGCCACTGCCAGCATACAGCAGCGACCTCCCATTTGCAGTAGCAGCCAGCTTCAGAACTCCCTGATCTTTTATTCACTTGGTTAAGCCAGCCTGGCCGCTATGCCACACATGCCCTGTCAAGGTGAGGACCTTCAGCACAGTGGCCCCTTACAGGAACAGGCCCCGCACAGTAGCCTTGGTGCAGACCTGCTTGAGCAACACCCCAGGCCGTTAGTCCTGTATTGCAGCCTCACTAAGGCTCTGGCACTGCAGCGCTGCGCAGCAGACCCGCTCAAGCTGCATGTAGTTGCGCAGCTCCTCCTCCTTCTTCTTCTCGGCCTCCAGGGCGGCGATGCGCTGGTTGAGCTCGTCCACGGATGGGCCCTCCTTGACGGGCTCTGGCGGCGGCGCCTTGGCCTTGCCTTTGCTGCCCTACGCAGCAGGGGCCTGCCTGTTAAATTGCAAACAGGCAGCGGTGTGAAGTTCCTCTTCCACAGGCTCACTGCTGGCGTCCTGGCTCAGGCCCAGGGCGCAACGTGTGTTGCTCACCCTGCCAGGCAGGTGTGCTGCTTTCCAGGCCTCACCTTGATATCTGCCTTCTTGTCCTTCTTCGGCTTGGGCGGCATCGCAGGTGCTCAGACAGTGCCCTACTGCCGCAGCCGGCCACGTCTGAGCGCACACCTATATACACACACACGGCGCTTGAGCTTGCGTGAAACTATGGCCAACTGTCGAAGCTGTCAGGCACTGGATGGAGCAGGTGCAGTCCTCGAAGGTGCAGAGCCGCTGAGCAAGCGCAGCGGCACACAAGTGCGGAGCGCTGTATGTGGTAAAAATGTGCGCTCCAAATGGCTCTCTGAAGCAGAGCTATGCTGCCACCAGTTTGGACCACCATGTAACTGTCACAGCGTGCCGGCAAGTCCTTAGGTTAGGTTACATCCCAGCCTGGGCATGAGGAGCAGGCTCGCACCTGGAGCACTGTGGGTCGCAGGCGGCTGTCCATGAGGCTCTTGAGGTCAACGGCAGCACACTGTGTGCAGCTGCCCATCTCCGGTCGGGCCTCCTGCCTGCGTTTGCCGCACGTCCTGTTCGGCCTCTCGCAGCGTGCGAGAGTGCCCGCCCAAGTCGGTAGCAGGCGATCCGTGACCATGAAGAGCACCGGCAAATTCCTGGTCGGCGGCAACTGGAAGTGCAATGGCACCCTCGACTCTGTCAGCAAGCTCATCAGCGAGCTGAACAGCGCAAAGGTGCCTGAGGACGTGGAGATAGTGGTGGCGCCCACGTACGTGCACTTGCACCTGGTTGTGGAGAAGCTGAGCCCGCGGTACCAAGTGGCCGCACAGAACTGCTGGGTAGGCAAGCAGGGCGCGTACACTGGCGAGGTGGGCAGCCCACTGGCCAACCCCCTTGGCCCCACTGGTCTCCGATGCGAATGCTGCCAGTGTCGGCATGGCGCGCTGTAACAGGTTTACTCCCAGCTCCGGCAAGTGTCCACATTGAGACGCAGCCTTGCTTGGTTGTTTAGTGTGCAGCCTGGCGGCGTGTGGGTGCTATGTGGTTGCAACGGAGCTCCGAGGCGATTGCGCCGCGCTCCGACGCGTGCGCCACGCCTGAAGTATGGACCAATGCCAGCCCTGTTCCTGACCTGGATGCGCTGGGGTGCAGATATCCGCAGACCAGCTTGTGGACATGCACGTGCCGTGGGTCATCCTAGGGCACTCAGAGCGGCGCAGCATCTTCACCGAGAGCAGCGAGTTTGTGGGCGACAAGGTCGCGACCGCGCTGCAGAACGGCCTGAAGGTCATCGCGTGCATCGGCGAGACGCTGGAGCAGCGCGAGAGCGGGCAGGTGGTGCCCACTCGCTGCAACAGCTGCTGCCACCTACTCTGACTGTGGTCATCCTCGCATCCTACACTGCCCTGGACTAGATGAGACTGAAGAGACCGGAGACCACCGCTGAGCAGCACTGAAGCAGTGCACGTCGGTGTTGCGTCTGCGCTTGACGGCTGCTCGACGTTGGGCGCAATCCGCGAGCGTGCATCTGACCAGGCGTTCTGGGCCGGGCTGCCCTGCACCTTGGAGGCCTGCAGGTGGCCGCAAAGGGCAGGGCGGGTTTGCTAGGAGGTCCGCCTGGCAACGCTTGACAGGGTCCAGCCCACGCGCACAGATGTATGCCGTCCTGGAGGGGCAGCTGAAGGGCGTGGCGGACCGCGTCGCCGACTGGCAGCACGTCGTCGTCGCGTATGAGCCTGTCTGGGCCATCGGCACGGGCAAGGCGCGCCCCGCCGGTCACGCCACCGTGCAAGAGCTTCGGCAGCTGCCACGGAAACTGTGACCTTGCTCCTGCCTGTGCACCTGTGGCATGACCCAGTGGGTGTCTGCCGTTGCATAGTCGCTCCGACTGAGCACTATGCATCGAGCGGCTCACTTGTGTCTATGCAAGCGGAGGGTTTTTGCCCTGACATCCGAAGGCGGCCTGCTGCCAGGCGCAGCCCCGGCGTCACCCAGCGCGGGCGGCGGCGGCGCGCAGGTGGCCTCGCCGGCGCAGGCGCAGGAGGTGCACGCCTACATCCGCAAGTGGCTGGCGGAGAATGTGTCGCCCGACGTGTCCGGCTCCACGCGCATCATCTACGGTGCGGCGGGCCCGCCGTCGGGCCCTGCGCACCTGCATGGGCGCCTGCTGGGCGCCCGAGCGCCGCACAGACCCAGACGGAGAGCCGCAGGAAGCTACATGCCTAAACAGCCCTAGTTGGCTGAAACAGGCCACATAGCTGAGGGGGCCATCGGGTGATGCTCTTCATTCCAAAAAAATTCATTCACATGGCTTTCGTTTAGCTGGCATGCATGCCGCGCCCACCGCCCTGCTGGCAGCACTGGCAGCCCCGGGCGGTCGGGGACGCCCCGGCCGCGCATGCAGCGTCTCTGACCCGCAGCCCGCCTGTCCCCAGCACGCGCATGGCAGGCTGCCTTGTCACGGGCAAGCACTCCAATGGACTGCCGGCCGCACGGAGCCGGGAGCGGCGGGCCGCCCTCTCGTCCCGCACTGCCCAAGCATGCCCATGAGCGGGCCCTGCGCGCGCGCCGCAGGCGGCTCCGTAAATGACAAGAACTCGGGCGACCTGGCGGGCATGGAGGACGTGGACGGCTTCCTGGTGGGCGGCGCCTCGCTCAAGGGCGCCGCGTTTGCGACCATCTGCAGCGCCAAGGCGCAGGTGGCCGTATGAGCGCGCGGCCGCGGCTCAGAGCAGGCAGCCCCTGCGGCGGAGGGGCTGCCGGCAGACGCGCAGCGCGTGCAGCGAGAAGCGCAGCGGCCTGAGGCTGCGGCGGCGCGGTAGCCAGGCATGGTGCGTGCGTGTGCAGTGCCAGGCAGCGCCGCGCGCACAGGCGGGGCCGGCGGCCCTGGGGGTGCGCGCGAGTGCGCCAGTGTGGTTTCTGCTTGCGGGTGCGCCAGTGTGGTTTCTGCTTGCGGGTGCGCCCAGGCATCTGAGGGGCTTGCAATGTGCGTTGCAGGCGTGTAACATACAGCGCAGGGAGACAGGTTGGTGCCGGGCAAGAAATGCTCATGCGCCCTCGCTTGCCTCGAGCGAGGATCAACAGGGGAGCTAAACTATGCACAGCAGCGCCCTCGCTTGCCTCGAGCCACAGGAAAGCCGGAGGAGGGACTCAGGCCGGCTGCTAAAGCGTTGCACAAAACTTGACAATGGCGTTCGCTCAGATGCAGTCGGTTGCTGGCGTCCGCCCTCTGCGTGCTGGCCGGACGCCTCGCTGTGCTGCCCCGGCACAGGTTGGTTCCCCTCACAGGATAAGCCATTTGCAGTCGCCCTGCCCCTGCCTACGAAGGCTGCCAGTTGAGCAGGGATTATACTGCCTGCCTGCACCTGCCGGCTGCCGGGAGGCGCGGCGGCGGCGGTGGCGGGGCGCGCGTGATGCGGTTAATGCATCATGCGCGAGCTTTGTCCACCGGCTGTGACATGCGCGGAGAGTGCCAGCAGGCGTGCGGAGAAAACAGGCACTTGCAGGGCCTAGGCTTGCAGAGCCTTCAGGCTCACGGCCAGGCTGAGCAATGTGTGGTGGTGTGCCAGGTGCAGGCTCCCGCCGTCGCCCTCGGGTTCAAGACCGAGGTCCGCCTCGGCCGTGCCCAGCAGAGCGCCTTCCGGAGCCGTGTGGCCGCCCAGTCGACCACCGTGAGCCCCTTGTCGCCGAGTTCGTACTGGCCGGGCCTGGCAAGACATTGGCGTGGGACAGGCCCCAGGGCTGCGAGCTTGAATGAGCACGCTGCAGGGCGGCCGGGCTGCGAAGCAAGCCACCGCAGGCGCCGCGTGCTGCCGCTGGGGTGCTGGGATGCGCAGCACATGCGCGCGCTGCCGCGCTACACGGCCTCCCTCATGAGTCGCACTCACATAACACGCGTGCTTCTGCGCAGGGCACCGTCGGCGCAAAGCAGGTGACCGAGTGCAAGGGCAAGAAGCTCAACGTGGCCATCAACGGCTTTGGCCGCATCGGTATGCCCGCTCTGCTGCCTGGCCGTCTCACTGCGCACGGCGCTGCCTGCGTTGGTGCCGAGCTGTGTCCGCCGCAGGCCGCAACTTCCTGCGCTGCGTGGAGGGCCGCGACAACAGCAACCTGAACATCGTGGTCATCAACGACTCCGGCGCGCCCCGGCCGCGCGCTCTCTTTCCGTTGGGAGGCGCTGTGCCGTGCAGGCCCGCGCCATGTATCAGCACGTTTGGGCGGCTGAGCTGCAGGCCGCGGCGCGCAGGCGGCGTGAAGCAGGCGTCGCACCTGCTGAAGTACGACTCCACGCTCGGCACGTTCAACGCAGATGTGCAGTGCGCCCCCACACGCTGGCCGCGCCGTGTCGAGCGTGCGAGACGCTGCGTGTAGACAGGTAGACAGGCTGTGTGCAGGACGCGCGCGCGGCAGTAGCGCGTGCTGACGCGCGCCGCGCCGCGCCAGGACGGTCGACGACTCGCACATCTCCGTGAATGGCAAGAAGATCCGCGTCGTCAGCAGCCGCGACCCGCTGTCGCTGCCCTGGAAGGAGGAGGCGCGCCCACGCGGCGCGGCTGTGCCGTGCACGCAAACCAGGGGCGCGCTTGCGAGGGCACTGGTGCAGGGCATGCCCAGGGGCATGATGTTGCGGCGACATCATGCGCCTGCATCACCCAGGCCAGTTGCGGGGGAGCTGGAGAGGCAGGTAGGCGCCGGGGAGCTGAGCGGGGCGCGCGCGCGGCCGCAGAACATCGACCTGGTCATCGAGGGCACGGGCGTCTTCCTGGACCGCCCGGGCGCCGGCAAGCACCTGCAGGCGGGCGCCAAGAAGGTGGGGCCCCCGCGCGCAGCGCCGTCCATAGCCGTGCATGCATGTGCGCCGGAGCGAAGGCGCAGCCTCGGGCGCAGCGTAAGAGCGGCCGCCTGCGCAGCCGTGCTTTACTCAAGCGGCTTCTGCTCTGTCTGGACGCATTGACACTCTGTCCCTCCCGAGGGATGCTCAGCGCGCCTGACGCGCCGGTGGCGCTGCAGCCTGTGTGGCCCGATTGGCGCCGTGGACGCGCGCGCGCGCCGCCCTGACACGGCGCGCCGGCGGCGCGGCCAGGTGCTCATCACCGCGCCCGCAAAGGGCAGCGACATCCCGACGTACGTGTGCGGCGTCAACGCGCACGACTACAAGCACAGCGATGACATCGTGTCCAACGCCTCGTGCACCACCAACTGCCTGGCGCCCTTCGCCAAGGCGCGGCGCCCGGGCTGCTTGATTTTAGCTCGGACAGAGGGTTGTCAGACGGGTAAATATCTAAAGTCATGTCACGTCTTACGTTATGTCGCTACTGTCTTTGCAACAGATACCAGACGCTGTGCAACCTGTGCTGGGCCTGCGCTGATCTGTGCACATGCAAAAGATGCTGTTCTGCTGTCCAGCATTTTGCGGCGTGGTCGCTGCCGGCGTGCTCGGCACACGGCAGCCGCAGCGGTTATTGCGCTCCTAGGACTCGAGCTGCCGCGTACAGCGTTGTACTGGTATATTGATAAGGTAGGGTGTCGCCCAATGGCGTTTCTGGACAGGGCAAGCCTGCCCAGCCTGGCAACAGTGGCTCAATAAGTTATGCGCGCACGGGCGGTAAGCGACAGAAGTAACGCGCGCAGGTGCTGGACGAGAAGTTCGGCATCGTCAAGGGCACGATGACCACCACGCACAGCTACACCGGCGACCAGCGGCTGCTGGACGCGAGCCACCGCGACCTGCGCCGCGCGCGCGCGGCCGCGCTCAACATCGTGCCCACGTCCACCGGCGCGGCCAAGGCCGTCGCGCTCGTGCTGCCCAAGCTCAAGGGCAAGCTCAACGGTGCGCGGCCCGCGCTCGGCGGGGCCGGGCTCCACGGCCGGCCGCGCGCCGCTGGCCGAGCACTTGGAGCAGCGCCAGCGTGCAGCCTGGCAGCACAGGGGAGGGTGGGCGCGCCGCAGGCGGGCGCCCAGTGCAGCACAGCTTGGCAGCAGCTGCGCGCGCCCTCAGGCTGCTCGGTCGTGCACCGGCCTGTGCGCTCCCGCAACGAGCGCTGCAGTGCGCGCAGGCATGCAAGTAGTCCGCACCACCGCGGGGGTGAGCTCATGCGCACCCTGGCGGCGAGTGCGGCCTAGGGTGTGGACGTGCGCTGACCCCGCCCGCGCTGCCCCCGCGCGGCGGCTCACGTGCGCCCCCGGCGGCGGGCGCGCGCAGGCATCGCGCTGCGCGTGCCCACGCCCAACGTGTCGGTCGTGGACCTGGTGATCCAGGTGGAGAAGAAGACGTTTGCGGAGGAGGTGAACAGCGCCTTCCGCGAGGCCGCGGCCGGCGCGCAGAAGGGCGTGTTGGCCGTCTCCGACCTGCCGCTCGTGTCCAAGGACTTTGCGCTGAGCGACGTGTCCACCACCATCGACTCGTCGCTCACGATGGTCATGGTGCGCGCGCGCGGCCGCCCGACCGCCGCCCGACGCAATCCATTGGGCATGGTGTGCGTTTGCGTGTGTGCTCATGTGCTCTGCCACAGCTTTCATGAAGATCTTTGTCAACATGGGCAGCTGTTAGAAACGTGGGCGTTGCCGAGTGCCTCCATGCTATGCTAGAGGATGCAGGGCTGCTGGGATAATGCAAGCAGCCTGCCCAGGGGGCAGAGCAGCATGTCTGTGGTTAAGCAGCATGTGCAGTCTGTCAAGTTCATCTGAACTGGCGCATTCCTCAGTGTTGGGTGTGAAAGAATAACTTGCTGCATATCAGCGACTCCGCCTGTCTCACACCGTGCAAGGCTTGATGCAGTGCGCCTTACTATGTGCATGGTGCATCGCGCGCAGGGCGACGACATGGTGAAGGTTGTCGCGTGGTACGACAACGAGTGGGGCTACAGCCAGCGCGTGGTGGACCTGGCGGAGATCTGCGCTGCCAACTGGGAGTAGGGTAGCAAACCCTACTGCATGCGGCACAGCGCGGGGGGGCGCACGGGGGAGCGCAGGGGCCTGCGCTATCTCTTCTGGGTGTTCCCCAATGTGCGGGCGCTGGCGCGCGGAGGCTCGGCTGCTCCCGCGCCGGCCGCGTGGCAGCCGCGGGGTTGTCCAAGCGCCCGTGTGAACAGGCGGCTCTGGGAGTGGCTGCACTGGTGCTGGGCACATTTGCCTGCATTAGGTGGGGGGGGCTGGGCTCGGGCGGCCTGCAGCGCACGCGCAGGCGCTCCCCCAGGGACTCTAATTTTTGTTGGCAGATGAGAGGGCGCGGGTGCAGCGCCACAGCACTCGTGACGTACATTCTTTGGGAGCGCGGGGAGGAGCCGCTGCGAGCCAGAGCCGCCGCGAGCCAGGGCTCACAAGCTCCTTGCGCGGCGCCTGGCCGGCGTGCGAGACCTGTAACTACTTGCGCGATGGTGGTACCAGCATGCTCCTCGCATCTTGCACCCGTCACACTGTACAGCTTGCACCCCTCACACTGTGATGTCATGTCACTTTTGTCCAAAAAAGTTCTCAGATCTGTGCATGGCCCCTGGGGGAACACAGATGGCTTGACACCCTTCATCACACAAGTCCACAAACACACAGCAAGAGCCAGAACTGTCATGTGCCATAGGCTGTTTCATCATGCAAGAAACAGCTACTTTGCAGCTTTCCACCTTTGACGCTGTTAGGGAGGTGGTAACAGGCTGGATTGAGGCGAAGCAGTATTTTGCAAGGCGTTCCCCGACGCTGCACTCCAAGTTGATGTGTATGATGTAGCCCGCACCATAATGTAGCCACCACGCCAGGCAGCGCAGCACGCCAGCGGCCCATGGACTTTGTGAGCTGGCTGGAGGGCCTGCCGCGGGACACGGCGACCAAGCTGTACGCGTCGCACTGGGCATGCCAGGCGATCCTGCGCGGCCTGCCGCCCATTGCGAAGCAGTATGTGCTGCGGCTGCTCTTCCTGGACACGCCAGTGCCAGCGAGTGCGCACGCCGGGGCCTTGTGCCTAGGCAAGGTGCCCAGACAGGCTGCTGACCGCGTTTCCGAGCGCCGCTGGGAGGTGCAGGGGCCTTTCCCAGGCCTCACCCGTGCGAGCACGCTGTGCTATGTGAGCAGCAGCAGTGCTGGCTGAAGCTCCTGGGCACTGCACATATGCTCGCAAGTGACGGCGCTCTTTGCTTGACGCTGTGCCGCTGCGCGAGCCGCAGGCCCTGTCGCTCGCGAGCTGAGCAAAAGCGCCCACAGCCTCTCGCCTGTGGCACAGGCCTGGTCGATGCGTGGCCGCGTGCGACGGCGACGGCCAAGCACCAGACGGCGCTGGACCGCCTGCGCCGGCTGCAGCTCCTCGTGCCGACGCGCACGAAGGAGTGCGCGCCCTGCCGCCAGGGCGTATGCGCAGCGCGGGAGGTAGTGCGGGTGCTGGTGTGTTCTGCTGTCCAGGGCGGACTGACAAGGTATCCGTCCCGCTTAGTGGCCTGCTCATTACGCTCAGTATTGTGAAGCTTTGTGGACCCTGTTAAGAGTGGCCCATGTGCTCACATGCTTTGCACACAGGTTCCAGACACCCTTCGCTGTGCTGTGATGTAGGTGGGCTGTCATGAGCATTTGATGGGAGCTTCTGCATGCAGTGCAGGCACCTGCGCCCGGGTGCTTTGCACCGCCGGGCGGGTGCCACGGGCCTCCTGCTCGGCTGCACAAGGCTCAGGCAGAGCGCGCGCGCCCGTGTGCAGGGCCCCGGACGGCGCGCTGGACCTGCACCCCGCGTTCAGGGAGCAGCTGCGCTGGGCGGTCACCTCCAGGCGCGCGCTTGCGCCCGTCCGATTAGGTGTAGGGTGGGGTGCACACCGCATACAGGGAGCAGCTGCGCTGGGCGGTCACTTCCTGAGGCGCGCTTGCGCCCGGCCGCGTAGGTGTAGGGTAGGGTACACCCCGCATACAGGGAGCAGCTGCGCTGGGCGGTCACTTCCCGAGGCGCGCTTGCGCCCGGCCGGTCAGGCATAGGGTAGGGTACACCCCGCATACAGGGACCAGCTGCACTGGGCGGTCACCTCCAGGCGCGCGCTTGCGCCCGGGAGATTAGGTGTAGGGTAGGGTGCACCCCGCATACAGGGAGCAGCTGCACTGGGCGGAACTTCCCGAGGCGCGCTTGCGCCCGGCCGGTTAGACATAGGGTAGGGTACACCCCGCATACAGGGAGCAGCTCCACTGGGCATTCACCTCCAGGCGCATGCCTCCGCCCGCCCGGCCCGGCCCAGGCTGTCCAGAGCGCCTGACAGGCTGAGCGGCTCGGCGGGGGCTTGGAGGCGTTGCTGCCTGGGGTCGCTTCTGCAGTCCACGGCACGAACTTGCGTGCATGGCCCGCTGGCGCAGCGGGGAAGCGTCGTGGATGGCGATGCTGTCCCTGTCTGCACCTCGGCATGGTGCCCATGGCATGGGGGCCGCCCCTGCGTGCAAAGCCAGAGAAGGAAGGCTGCAGCTGCGCATGCCCATGTCTCACACGCACCCATCTCCCCGTGCGCGCGCGCCGTGACCGACAGGGCTGCGATGGTGCCTCGCGGCCTGTCTACCGGTCCCTATACACCATATCGCAACCCCGCCCTGTCCCAGGGGATGGACTATGATGTAAGATGGCAGTAGCGCGCGGCCGGCAGCCGGGGGAAGGAGGGCGGCGGCGTGCCGGCGGCGGTGCTGGAGGCCGCGCCCGCGCGGCCGCAGCTGGACCAGCACGCGGCGCGCCAGTGGGAGGTGCGCGCGCATGCATGCACATGGGGGCCGCAGCCCCCCCCCTCTGCAGCAACCTGCAGCAACCTGCAGCGATGGATTTGGCAGGGCGTGCGCTGAGGTGAGCTGGAGTGAGCTGAGGTGACCTGACATAGCAGTCAGCACTGCGCAGCTGCCTTGGGCCCTGTCATGCATGCGCGCTGCACCTGCTTGGGATCCGGGGCAGAGGGCATGCGGGCGCGCCAGGCCCTCATGCTGTACCTGGTGGGCAGCGCGGAGCAGCCGCCGGCGCCGGCGCCGCTGCTGCCCGCGTCGGAGCCGCTGCCCATCGACGCGCTGCTGTCCGCGGCGGGCCTGCTCAGCCTCGCTCAGGGTGCGCCCATCAGACATGCCCACCGTCGCCTCTGCCTGCATTTGATTCACATACCAAAGTCAAAGCAAGTGCTGTATAGGGTCTGGGGACGCAGGGTCCGCTGGCACGTGCCTGCTTATCACGCCCGCACGTTCACGCGTGAACTGCTGTGCGGCCAACTCTCAAGGGCCTGCACTGTCGGGTGTCCGGCGGCGCGCAGAGCTTGCGCGTGTCCCTGCCTTCTGGAGAGCAGCTTGGCCGTGCATGTTGTTGTCGCCTGACAGGGGGGACACGCGGGACAAGCGTAGCCCAGGCGAGGATGCGCCGGGCGCGTCTTCACTCGTTTGGCGGTGTGTTTCGACGCCGTGCATCAGCTGACGCCCTGCGGCGCGCGCGGAAGGCGCGCGCGGCATCACCGAGCAGGGCTTCCGGTTCCTGCTGCTGGACGCGTACGGCCAGCTCTGGCTGCTGCTCCGCGAGTACATCGCCAGCGTCGACGCGCGCTTCGGCGCGCCCCCGCGCGCTCTGCTTCCGCAGGGCCGCGCCGCCTGCTCGCTCGCCCGCCCTTCATCTGAGCGTCAGGATGGCGGTGGCTGTGTGTGAGCCGCATCGCGTGTGAGCCGCACTGCACACCGCAGGCGCCTTGGGTACGGAAGCAGTCTCGGCTGCTTCTCCAGGCATGTGTGACATTGACATGGCCGCCGCGGCATGTGTGACGTGGTGGCTGCAGCCAGTCGGGCGCGCTGCGCACACAACAGGGTGACCAACAGGGCCGCCAGCTGGTGGGCTGCCCGCCCAGCGCAGGCGAGTCGCTGGGCGAGGTGCTCAATTTCCTGCTCCAGCTGGGCTTCCGCGAGGTCGGCGCGCCGTTCGCCGCGGCCGCGCTGCGCGCGGCCGAGCGCGGCATCGCGACCGACCTGGCGCAGCTCGGCCTGCTGCTGCCCTTCAGGCGTGCCGCGGCCTGTGCCGCCCCTGGGACGCAGCCTGCTCGGCAGGCGCTGCAGCTCGTGCGGCGCCGTGAACCTGCGCAATCTGCCTCCCTCGTCGACCTTGCGCGTGTCAGCTGGCATGCTGTGCAGGTGATGTGTGCGACTTGCAGCCCTACTGTCCACAGTACAGTGCCCTGCCTCCTAGGAGGCGAGCCTGTACGCACGTTCGGCCGACGCCGTGGGAGACAGCTGAAGGCATGGTTGTCACCGGGCCGCTCTCGCACGCACGCTAGTATCATGCCCTCTACCAGCTCCTGACCAGGCGGCAGCAGCGCGCAGGGCGGCGGGCGGCGTGTGGCTGGCGCCGACGCGGCTCGCACAGGCGCTGGCGAGCGGCGGCGCCGGCGAGGCCGCCGGCGAGGTCAGCGATGGCTTCATCGTCGTGGAGACCAACTACCGGGTGCGGCCCAGCGCGCGCCTCCTGGTACCACCCGACCACGCGTGCCACCTCCACCGCGGCACCATGTCCTTGTTCTGCGCCTGTGGGCTTGCCGGTTCTGCAGATCAGGGGCATGCCCGCTGGCAAATGCACTGGCAGGCGCGCTGGAGGCTGCCACGCCTGTGCTCAGTTCCAAGGCGCGCACCGGCCCACACCCGCCCGTACCTGCCAGCACCTGCCCGCACCCAGCCGCACCCGCCCGCGCCCTCCCACCAGCTCAGCCGCCTGGTCTCCTGCAATGCAGCAGGCCCAACAGAGCCCGTGCCCCGCTCCTGCAAGGAGGTGAACATCGCGCAGGTGTATGCGTACACGTCGTCGGCGCTGCAGGCGGCCATCCTGCGCCTGTTCGTGCGCTGCGAGTGCGTGCTGCCGAACCTGTTTGTGGGCGTGCTCACGCGCGAGAGCGTGACTGGCGCACTGGGCTGCGGCCTGGCGGCGGACCAGATCGTGGACTTCCTGCGCAAGCACGCGCACCCGCACGTCGCGCAGCGCTTGCCCATCGTCCCGGAGGCGCGCGCCCGCGCTACGGTCGCAGGGGGGCAGGGCGAGCGCCGGATACAGGCAGTATAGTCCGGTTGGCTTGTCCTTGGCGCCTGTCGCCTGCCTGTACGGTGGCAGCATGCGCGCCTGCACCTGACGGAGCGTATTGCAGCGTTCCAATGCGCCCTCGCTTTCGCACCACGCCAGGATGCGCCAGGGAAGCTCAAGGGCGTCTGCGTATTGCACCCTGGACCATGGCGAGTGAGGCCGTCCTCAGCCTCTTCCGCGCACATGTTCCCGGACAGCCGGCCACCACATCGCATGTGCACAGCTGCTGCCCGCGCGGCCGTGCACCGCCGTCCGCGCACCGCCGGACCGGGTGGCCCGCGCGGCGCAGACGGTCGCGGACCAGATTCGGCTCTGGCAGGCGGACACGCGGCGCGTGCGCCAGACGCGCGCCTACCTCTACGAGGCCTTCCCCTCCGCGGGCGCGTTTGCGGCCGCGGCCGCCCATGCGCGCGCCAGCGGCACCTGGCTCTGGCAGGACGACGCAGCCGGGCGCCTGGTCGCCGCATACGCAGGCCACGACGGCATGCGCGCCTTCATCCGCGCCAACCGCTGAGCGCCGTCCTGCCGCCGCCCTGCTGCCGGGCACTCGACGCAGCGTGCACAGTTTGTGGGTGCCACCATGAGCTGAGCTCGCCCACGGCTGCGGCAGAATGACGTGTCTGGGTGCATGGATTGCCGCATACGCGGTGCATTATAGCATACATGCCCGCAGTGCACGCTGTCCACATTGGCATTCGGCTAGGATCATATGTACATGTCATCCATCTCTGATCAGAATGCTCCAACCTTAAGGTCTACTGCAGGCTATAGCCCGCATGTATGATCAATTGCATATCTCACCATAATGGTGCAGACACCCTGGTTAACACCCTCACGCGCCCTCCGTGCCGGCGCATGCATGCCAAGTGCCGCATGACCGGGGGCCGCATACGCTGCGGCGCGGCTCACCTGCGTGCTCTGGCGCCTGAACCTGGCCATGGTCTTGATTGTACACGCCTTGCTACCCGTGCTGCCGTGATACAGACTGCGATGGCCTTGAGCATGTGGCACCTTCTTGCAGCACTGGCGCCCGCCTGCGCGGCGCGCACGGGGCCGGCTGTGCTGCAAGAAGTGCGGCGTGTCCAAGGCCATCGCAGACCTCTACCACGGCAGGACGACCCGCAAGGCGTGCACTCTTGAGACTGGCGGTTTCCGCGCCAAGTGCGCGCAGGAGAGCCGCGCAGCAGCATCTGCGGCCCCAGCTCTGGCGGCAGTTGGCATGCATGCACTGACACGGAGGCCTTCGTCAACAAGGCCGCGCGCAACGGTGGTCAAATGAGTATCAAGTCAAGATGCAGACGCTGCCGTGAGAGATTTCTGCCTCCACATCGCTGCTGAATCAATTCACCATACACATTGGGGGCATCGGTATGGGCACCGTACCGCACTGCTCGTTAATGACGCACTCCATGAAACAACACAAAATCACACCACACCCACACCGCGCTTCTCAGCAGCCATAGAATTTTCACCAGACAGACCCTCATGGCAACGCCATTTGCCGCGCTCGGCCCTTCCTTCTCCTATTGCTCTGGCCTGCAGAATATAGATTCAGAGCTAGCAAGCAAATTGAATGACCAAAATGCTCCACATACTGCACCATATCATTTCCAAAGACGTCCATGTATGCCGCTGACTATGCATCATGCCCCGGAGGCGCGCCGGCCTCGGCAGGCCTTCCTTCGAGAGACAGCCCGCCTCCACATTATTTGCAATGTTGCTGCGCGCATGGTCCCGCTCTGCTACCAACTACAATACCCGTGGTGAATCACTCAGGCGCCACGTCGCACGCGCGGCTCTCCTCCATGTATGCCGCCAGCTCTTCCCCGCCATCTTCCGCTGGGGTGCCGGCCTCAGCCGGGGCCTCGCCCACGGCCGGCCCGTCCTCTGCCTTGACCTCCGTCTGGTACAGCACCAGCGCCAGCCGGTGGCTGCCGGGGTCGGGGCGCCACAGGCCGGCGTTGCCGTGCACGCCCAGGTCCGCATCGCCGCTCCGGTGGAACAGCACCACGCCTGCCGCGCCAGGCCTCAGATCGCGCGCGCAAGACCCTGTATCTGATGTCGACGCATGACAGTAGTCGCTGGCGCTCGGATGCTCCCCCGCTCCAGGTCGCATGCGCATGCGCGAGCCGCTGCCGGCTGCGCATGCACCTCGGCAGGCATCCCTCGATGGGGTGCTGTACGGGCTTGGAAACGTTTGGCAAACATGCCCATATTCTGATTCCTATACTTCCGGCCATTCCCAACCTGCAGCGACCGCCGGCAGGGCAGCGCACCCTGGCGTACATCCAGCGCCGCGCGGTACTGCGGGAGCATGTAGAACGCGCCCGCGCAGGGCGGCCCGGTCTCCAGCACCACCAGCGCGCTGTACGAGCCCGCCGTGTTCTTGCCGTCCACGTGTCGCCCTGCGCGCCGCAGGCTGTTACCTCATAGCGCGACATGGGCCTGCACGCTCCAGGCATTGGTGACCAGCCTTCAGCGTCAGGTCACACGCACAGTGTATTAGATAGGACGTGCCAAAATGTGTCGGCACATGGTGCATGCCTCAAAAGCTCATTGCACCCTGCTGTGCAACTGGATCGACAGAGTCCGCAGCCCTGTTTCCTATCATGGACATGCAGGGTGCAATGCGAAGCACCTGTCCCCTATTGTGCATTTTTGCACACAACGCAAGTCATCAAGTGTCATAAATAAGCTCTGCGTGTCATCTCTCCTGCCATGCGGAAATACCCCACGTTGTGCACCTGTCCGGTAGTCTACGTTGAAGCTGTAGGCGTTCCAAGCAGAGCGCCCCAGCCGCGCGGCCGCGCGCGCCGGCGTCACCTCGATGTGCGCAGCCATCCGCGCCGCGGCTGATGCTGTGGCTGGATGCGCCGCCATGAGGTCCCAGGCATGCTCCGCCGCTGCTACCAGGCCCGGCTCCTGCATACTGGTGAACAGTGAAGAGCAAACGTAAAGCACAGTTGAGCTGGCTTGCACAGCTTTACACACAGCCGCAATTATGGTCATAGCACTGTGCAAGCGCATGCGACTGTTGGCGACCAGTGCAATCTGCACCATGCCGGATGGAGCCACCTGGTGCATGCGCAGCTGCGTGTGCAGGAGGCTGGCCGTGCAGTGAGAGAGAGCCACCGGGCAACATGGGAAACGGTGCCATCGCTATGGCCTGGCTCACCTCGGGGGCGAGCAGAGTTGACAGCCGCGAGCGCACCAAGCGGTTGCGCAGCGCACCAGGCATGTCTGCACAAGCACATGCAATCAGCCCACGCTGCAGTACAGTAGCTAAGAACACGCGCATGCTGAAAGCCACTTCAGCTCATGTGCCAAGCCTCTATGCAGTCATGCGCAGCATGAAGGACACGACACCGCATGCGCAGGGTGACTGTATGTGGAGCACCCTCACAAGCACGTGTTGCTCAGAGAGCACTCTAGCCAATGTTGCTTGCTCGCTACGCTGCTCGCAGCCAGCACAGCGGTGCCTGATCATGCAGGTATACATTGCAGGTATTGGCACAAGCTGCACAGCACCGTCTTCATGCACGCTACTGAGGAAGCTGCTTCTCAACAGCGCATTTCGCACCAGCCATCTTGCAGCCGCCAGACCAGCTGCGGATGGCGCACGAGCGCCAGGACTTGCAGAAGGCCATGATGTGCTTGCCGGTGACGGTCACATCCGTCTCCTCACCCACGTAGCACTGCCGGCCTCGCACCCTTAGGAAGTAGCAAGAGCGGAGACAGGTCCCAGCTACTTCTATTTGATTACAAAATGCATGCAAGGCTCTGAATGACTACACACGCCTGTAATTTTAATGATCAGAAACGCAATCATTCAGGACATATGTGCACCTAGCAGCAACAGTTGAAGCGAACGCTGTTGCCAATGTGACGCTCAGCCTGCATATCATGGTGCTTGCATGTCACCTATGAAGGCCAGCCGAGGGCGACTCGCCTTTCGTGCATCAGGAGACACATGGATGACGTAGTGCAGCATTTGCGCAGCCTTGGGAGCGACTTTGCCCTCGCCTTCAAGGCGCACGCGCCGGCGGTGCAGGGCCTGCTTCACAGCCTGCGACAGAGTAGTACATTTTGCTCTGGCTTACACACACAAACAGAGCATACGCAGTGCTAGGCAGACGAGCAGACAACTAGGTGCCAGACTGTCATGAGCACATGTCACATGCGTCAACGCCAGAACGACTCTGCTATTGCACCGAACTATACTGTGCTCCAGAGAGCCGAGGCTGAAAGCTGGGACATATCTCATACCGCCAGGGCGCCGCACCTCCTGTACCGGCTGCTGTGCCAGGTACTCTGTTAGGTCGAGCGGCCCAGCGCTCAAGCGGCCATCAGTACAGGCTGCCAGTGCGCCCTCCTGGAACAGCTGCAGGCCCCTGCACAAGGGCGTGCTGGACGTCAGCTTGCTGCTGCAGTAAGAGATTATTCTAGTCTGCACATAGCTCAGCACTGCAGGTGAAACAGAGTTCACATGGGATAACACTGTACCTGCTGAGTACAGGATAGCAAACTTGCAGACACAGTGATTCTGCAGTCGTATAAGCACAACACTCACAGAGTCACGCTCTAGGTCTCAGATGATTAGACGCATCACATTGCCGACTTGCCCCAGTGCTCTGCACAACTTCTCCAGGACGAAAGTAGCGTTGGAAAGGGGGAGGCCGAGAAGGGATGCATGGCACGCGCCGCAGCACCAGGGGCTGGGCCAGCTCCAGCGCTGTGCGAGGCAGCTGAGTTGCCCAGAGGATGTGCTCGCCGCTCCCGCTGTCGAAAGCATCAAACCCTGCCCGAAACACAAACGGTTGATGCGCATCTAACGAGCTGCGTGTCTTTCATCCTTCGCAAAATGGCACCATGTGCGCCCGGCAGAGAGACTTCCTAGAGTCTGGGACCCATTGCTTGCTGGGCAACTGGTGCTACCATGGCATACCCCCCAGCACTTGCCACCCTAACAACTGTGTTACTGACACATACAGCGCCCCATCAGCGTGGACACCTACACGACGGGACCATGATGTGCAAGCGCATGCACAAGCAAAAAACCAAACGCAGAGTGGCAGACGTGCCAAGGTGCGCATCACGTGGGCCGTCTACAGAGGGCGGCATTACATGGACACCTGCGGCGAGGACGTCTGCGGCGACAAGCGCGTCGCGGCCGGGGATGTAGTCCAGGAAGTGCGAGGACGGCAGCAGAGTCTCCAGCATCCAGCTCTCCGAGCGCGAGCCGCTCACGGCCGGCTCGGCGTGCCGCTCTGCCAGCTGCGAGAGCCGGAAGGTGCATCACTTCGCTGCACAAGCCCTGTGGCCAGTGTATCGCCCAAGTGTACCGTTTTGCTGCACCCCCAGGCTCTTGTATGTTTTGCTGAACAAACTCTTTCCGCAATGTTGTGCGCGGCAGCGCTGGCCCAGGGTGCAGCACACATTTCACTACTCGCAGATTACGTCGAGTGTTGAAAGGCTGCTGGAAGGCTTCACACATGTAACATTGACCGCTGGTGGGCACTGCGTGCAAGGTATTCGGGGCTACGCAAGCGCCTTCATGTCTTGTTCTTCATTTTAGTTCATGCTGTTGCGTCCAGTATGTGTTGCCAGCAAGCATTGCACACCAGGCACGATCCTGCACACATCAATGTCATGGCGGGCAAAGCATACCTGCAGCGGGGCGACTGCAGTGCAGCTGGCACGGTGCTTGGTGACAACCTGCTTCCGAACAACCGCGCCCCAGTCGTTGGCGCTCGTCCGGCATGTCGCGCCCGCTCGCATCTGCAGTAAGATAAAAAAAAAGGTGGTCATTATACAATTAGAGGACAAGGACCAGCATCTTGCGGCACCCATCTGCATGCTTGCATGCAATGACATGCATTGGCACAGCTCAGACAGCATTGCATGGGCGTCACAAGGAGCTGCACATAGAAATGCAAGTGCTATCGATGCAACGCGCACTGAGCTGTTCTTGCAAGGGCATCCTTGTCATCTGCTGCATGAGGACCGGCATGCACTCAGTCCCTTGACCGCATCAGCAATGGCCCAGCACAAGCTGGCACGGTCACATCACAGCTCATCCAGCAGCACACTCATGAATGTCAGGGATTAAGCACACACAGGTGAGCGGCGCGCGCCTGCGCGCATGCCCAGGCAGCCCCGTCGCCGGCTGCCTCGATGGCTGCCAGCACCGCAGGCGCCACTGTGCGCCACTTGCCGCATTCGTCGCACTGCACCCATGACTGCAAGTCGCCGTGCGCCTGCTTGGCGACCTGCACGCAAGCCCCTCGCCCCTTGTTACAGGGACCAAGCACCGCTTGTGCCTGCTGGGCGGCCCACTGATCAGTGAACGGTATGGTTGCTGTAATGGACTCCCACTGCAACATGGCACACGCAGGGGCAGTGACTGGCTGCTGCGGGCGCGGCGTAGAGGTGCACTACTTGGCTACCCTACTGCCCGTCCAAAGCACCTCATCGTGCCTTACATGTGTGCGGTTGCTACGAGGCGCCCGTCCCGCGTGCGACACTTTCGCAGGGCAGCATCGAGGAGCTGCTGCCCTGGCCCTTCCATGTCCCACAGCCTTGGCAACAGCGACCTTCCTGACGCCCACACCGCCAGGACCGCCCCCCGCACGCCCGCACCCGCGCGCCGCATCCGGGGCACGGCGCGGCCAGCTCGCCGCCGCGCTCGCACGGGCGGCCCAGGTTGACCCAGCGCCCGCACGCGGCGCACTCCTCCCAGCGGTCGCGCTCGGCGACCTCCGCCTCGGCCGCCTCGGCCCACTTGCGCTTGCCCTGGCCGCCCTTCTTGTGCGGGCGCGGCGAGGGCGGCTCCTCCAGGTCGGCCAGCTCGCACGGCGGCGGCGCGACCTGTATGGCATGCTCTGTCATGTCCCGTCACCTTTCTCAAAGCTCTCTTCGCCCTGTAAGCACCATCCTACATGCCTCCTCAACGCGCCCAGCGGCCCAGCTCTCTCGACGCCCTCTTCTAGGCGGTCCGCGACACACCTCTAGCGCTTAATGCCGTGGGCGAGTGCAGCTGTCAATGGCCTGTAAACAGGCAGGAGAAGCACAGGACGGGTCTGGCAGCGCCCACCGTCAGCGACCCAGGGCGGCGGCAGGCCAATGCGCACCCGCGCGGCCGCCAGCGCGGCGCCCGCCTCATCCGCGTAGCGCGCGGTGGCCGGCACGCCCGCCTCGCGCTCGGATGCGCGCCGCGCGCGGCGCTCCTGCAGACGGTCGCGTGCCTGCGCGGGTGGATTCGAGCCTGAGCAGGCTGGCGGCAGTGTGCGGCGGTGTGCAGTGCCCTGCGTGCAAGCACGGGTGCAGCTTTGATGCAGGGCCCTGCAGCCTACCTGCACCCATACCGTGCCTGCCGCGCGCGGCGCGCAAGCGCCTGCGACTGCCCCCTCCGCAAGCACATGGCAGCGTCTTTGCAAACAGCAGCATCACGGCTTTCCACCAACAAAATTGTCATTTAGCTGCCGCATGCGCGGCTTCATGCCAGGGCAATAGACGCATGGGCTTGGTGGATCCCTGCCTGCGCAGCGGCCGCCATGGCAGCGTCGCGCGCGCGCTCGAGGGCTTCGCGCTGGCGCGTGCGCTGCAGGCGGCGCTGCTGCAGCTGCCAGTCGTCGCTCATGCGGCAGCTGGCCCCTTCAAACAGCAAACTGCACGTCCATGGCGCACCCTCCCCAGCTGCCTGCAAACATGGAAGGCATTGGCTGTTGAGCGGTGGGGCGGGCAAATTTACAGCCAGCATGCGATTAAACTGGCATATCTGCATCAAGGAGTAGCGCACATTGCTGCTGCATGCGCGCACAGTCAAGCTGCGACGAGCCTCGACCGACACAAGTGTGACAACCAACTCACTGACTGTGCGACGACCTGTTTTTACGCTCACGGCGACAGCAGCATGCTGACACAGCACTCCTTGCCGTCCTGCTCAGGCCCTGCGCAAGGGCCACGCCTCTATGGCGGCCAGCTGCGCGCCGTCCACCTCGCGCCACTTCCCGCACTCGTCGCACTGCGCCCACTGGTCCTGTCCGGCGCTCGTGGCGGCCGCGTCAAACTCCACCAGCGCGCCGCATGCGCAGCGCGCAACACCTGCGGCCCGCCGAGAAATGCTCGGTCGCCTTTTCCTGCAGTGCTGACTGGCGATGCACTGCCATACATGTTTTGTAGCCGCGATCTGATATGAGGCTACCATCCGCGAGACATACGTTTATTCTAGTTTTGCCTGTGCAGTCACACCACATTGGAGAGCCGGATGAGCGTCAGCTTTAATTGAACGGAGCAGCAGTTCCTGCAATCACTCTTTTGGTGCCCAACTCATTACGGTGCACCGCTTACCATCTGCAATAACGGACTGGAGCGTGACTGCACCTGTGGCCTTGTCGAGCGGCAGCCAGGCAGCGCACGCCTTGCACTGCTCCCAGACCTCGGGCGCCGCGGCGGCCAGGCGCTCCGGCAGGCCGCCGGCGCAGCCCGGGTCCTGCACCGCACTGGCCCCGCACGCGCTGCCCTCCGCGCTGGCACCAGGCGCTGGAGGGCCCAGGCATGACGCCATGTCTGCGCCAGCCGCAGAGGCGCGCTCTGTCATGCTGGCGGCGGCGCATGGGCTGGCTCCCTCTGCGGGGACCTGCGGGTTTGGCTGTGCGGCGCCTGCGCACGAAGCCCTGCTGGCGCTGGCAGCTGCATCGGGCCCCACAGCACCCTGGTGGGAGCCCCTGTCCGCGCCACTCGCTGCGGCATGCCCACCCGCCATGCATGCCTCCATGCCGCATGCAGGCGCCGAGCCAGACATGCCAGTGCCTGCGGCCGTGCCAGCCCTGGCAAGTGCGGAGCAGCCCGGCCCTGTAGTGGACACTTGTGCGCTGGCACCCTCTGCAGCGGGTGCATGCACCGTCAATGCTGCTGCATGCGTGGCGCCCCCGAGCGTAGCAGCGCTGGCCGCAGCGGGCGCACACACGCTGGCGTCCGTTGCATCGCATGCGTGGGCTTCCCCTGGCGCCGCATGTGGCTCACGCCCCTGCGCCACACCCCTGGCCGCAGCTCGCAGGCCCGGCGAGGCAGCGGATGCGAAGCGCGGCGTGCTCGGCGGCACCACCGCCGACCCGCACGCCGACTGCTCGTTGCGCCGGCAGCCGCCGGCAGCCTGGAGCAACAGCGTTGCATCAGGCTGCACCCCTTTGCCGCCGGCCTGCCTTCCCTTGGTGTGCACTGCTGCGGAGGCTTTAATGGCATCGGCGGTCGTGGGGCTGCGCCCCGGGCTGGCCCCCATCTGGCTCACAGCCTGGCGTGCTGGCTCTGTGCCCCGTGATTGCTGCCTCCCGATTGCCTGCGGCGTGTGCAGTTCAAGGTAAGCGGGGTCACTCGGCGAGTGCGATGAGCTAGTACTGTGTGCGGAACAAAGCGCCCCACCTTGCATTCTGCAGGTCTTGGCACACTGCGTGTGCTGCCTGAAAACAGTCAACGTGTCTGATAGGCGCTGCCCGCAACGGAATGCAGCAGGTGTGCACGACAGGAGAGGTGGCACGCACCTCTCCACGATGTTCATATGTATACAGCACAGCTGCTGTGCAAGAGTGGCCTGCCTATCCCGGGCGCTAAGGCGGCGTTGACCTGATGGCATTGACATATACAGAATTATTTCAAGAAGTTGGCTAGGACCAGCGTTTGGGAGTAGAATTGAATATCTTGAACCACAATATGGACTTGTTCAGCCGGCCAGAGCTGCGCTCAGGCTTGCACATGCAATGCAAGTTCCCTGAGCCTGGCACGTGCACCTGCAGGGCTTGGCTGGCTGCTCCAAGTGGCTCTCCTTATTTGCAAAGTAGCGGGCAACAGTAGTTCTTGCTGTCAGTACAGCATACTTGTTAGTGTCCTGATACGTTGCAGCTCGCTGCCAACCTGCCTGCAGGTGCCTGCTGGTTTGCAAGTTGCCACGAGTGCGCAGGCGGGCAGCTGAGCACCAACTAGCGGTCCGCGCAGCGCCCGCGCTGCCTGAGGCGCTTGCGCGATGGTGGTCGGCGAGTTCACCGCGTCCAGCATCGCCACAGAGCAGGATCGCATGGAGGACGACCAGCGCGAGAAGTTGAAGACCAGCAAGGTGGACTATGCAAAGCTGGAGGAGGACGTCGCAGCCCTCAAGACGCTAGCAGCGCAGGCACGCACGTTGCGCCTGCTGTATGAACTGCTATGGGGCTACGCCGCTGCTCTTGTCCCTGAGGTTCTAAAGGACAGATAGAGACTGAGCCCGCTCTCCATTGGAAGCTTTGAGGTAGTGTGAGCACGCTTCAGCTCTTCTGTGTTTGATGGACGACTCCACAGCCCCACTTACCTTCCAGTGGAGGCAGGACGTACAGCGAAGCTCTGTGTGTGACCGCAGGGCAAGCGCGCGGAGGCGCTGGAAGGCCTGCTCAACCTGGAGAAGCAGCACCGGCTGGGCGAGGACGCGACTGCCACCAAGGCCGCCTGCGCGGCCATCCTGGAGGTCCTCTTTGAGGCCAAGGACTGGAAGGCGCTCAATGAGCACATCCTGCTGCTCGCCAAGCGCCGCTCGCAGCTCAAGCAGGCGCGCCCGGGGCCCGCTTGGGCGACACCACAGAGACCAGGTGGCGCAAGGGCGTCATCGCCTAGGTTTGGGCTGTGAGCCTGAAGCTTGCAGGACCTGTGTTCACATGCTGGGACAAGTCCTTCTGCCCAAGGGCGTAACATGTTGTGGGCAGCAGCTGCGAGCGAGTTTGCCAGGCTGGGCACTGCGAGCGGGGACGCGACGCGCCCTCGCAGGCGATGCAGGGCGTGACGGCGGGCTTGCCGCGCGCGCGCAGGTGGTGCAGGCGTTCGTGCGGCAGGCGATGGGCTATGTGGACCAGGCGCCGGACAAGGAGACGCGCGTCGCGCTGATCGAGGCGCTGCAGACCGTCACAGAGGGCAAGGTGGGCGCGCCCGTGCGCATGCATGCGGGGCTGGTCATGCTGGGCGCACTGCGGGCACGTGGACTGGCATGTTGACAAACGGCACCGGCTAATGTGCCTGTAGGACCCGGTCGAGGATGGCAAAGCTGCTTGTGCATTCCTTTCCTTCCTTCTGTGCACTTGTGTCATGCGGTTATGCAGCCTACATGGAGCGCATGCAGCGCTTGGGGCTACAGGAAGGCGCAGAAGTAAAGAAAACAGCAGCACACCCGAGCCTGCCATTGCACGGACCCAGGTAGGGCTGGGCGGCAGATATACGTGGAGATCGAGCGCGCGCGGCTCACGCGCCGGCTGGCAGGCATCTGGGAGGCGGAGGGGAAAGTGAACGAGGCCGCGGACACGCTGCAGGAGGTTGCGGTGGTGCGCTGCAGAGCCGCTGTGCCCATCTTGGTTTAGCAATTTTTGGTGCTGATTTTGCGTCATTAGTTTGATTCTGCGGCTTGTAGTGCAATGCACCGAGTGCCAACTGCCACAGTGCCTGATTACAGCAGGAGCAGAGCTATCACTTGAGTGGCAGCTTATGCGCTCGTGCGAGCGCAGGAGACCTTTGGCGCCATGGCCAAGACAGAGAAGATCTTTTACATACTGGAGCAGGTCAGGCTGTGCCTGGACCGTAAGGACTTTATCCGGCGCGCCCCATCCTGCAGCAAATGACTGGCAGTGGCTGCTTGTTGCATGCTGTGGGCCAAAATGGCATGCGTTCAGGGTTGCCAGCAGACATGGCGCAGCGGACAGTCTCAAGTTGAGACTCTCAAGTGACCATGCTTGCCTGCAGTACAGCCGCAACATGCATCGCCCGCGCTGATCTGCCTTTGCAGCCATGTGTCAGCAGCGAAGTGCTGCGCTGAGCGAGAGGGTGCGCGAGCGAAGCGCCCGCTGGCGGGGCGTCTGCTCTGCCGCCAGCCGTGCTTGCCAGGCGCGGACAGCGTGCCGGGCTGCGCGCAGGGCGCACATCCTGGCCAAGAAGGTGTCCCCGCGCGCGTTTGTAGAGCAGCCGGGCAAGAAGGGCCAGGCGACCGGCGAGGTCGGCATCGAGGGCACGACCATTGAGGCGCCCGACGCGGTGCGCGCAACCGCACATGGCTCCGCACGGCCCTGAGGATCGCTGGCAGGCTGCTCTGGTGCCTGCAATCGTGGTTATCAGCGGTGACAGGGCGACGGGTGTCTCTCGATGCGGAGGTGTCTGCAGTGACCGCTCGGGCTTGCGCAGGGGCTGCAGGTTGCGATTCTCGACCAGCCAAACAGAGTGTGCACCTGCGGCACGGCTAGCTAGGAGTGTGGGTGGAAGCACGAAAGCGTGGTTGATCACGTAACAAGGCTGCGACTGTGCCGCGTGACGCGCCGCGCGCGCGCGCTGTGGACCCGCCGCGCCGCCAGCGTGGAAAGCGCACCCACTCTGCTTCTCCCTGCACGCCCAAGCCGCGCACTCCCTGACAGCGCATGGCACGTGCACGCAGGGCACGCCGACCTTGGAGGAGCTGAAGCTGCGGTACTACGAGCTGCTCATCCGCTACCATGAGCACCAGGTGCGCCACGGGGCGCTGCACCCCCGCGGCGCGCCCGGCTGCTGCAGTGCGCCGCCGCAGCGTGCAGCGGCTGCCTGATGCTGCCAGTGCCTGCCGGCGCTGGGTCTGTGCTCAGAGATAAAGCGGCGGTCAGGTGCGCGACTGCGCCCGCGCCCGGGTCACGCATAGGCGAGCAGCAATCCTCCGGCTCAGGCAGCCAGGGCCTAATGCAGCGCCCATGGCGGGGCGCGCAGGACGCCTACCTGGAGATCTGCCGCTGCTACAAGGCCATTGCGGCAATGCCTTCAGTGGTTGCGGATGCAGAGCGCGCGGCGGACGTCCTGCGCAAGATCTGCTGGTTCGTGGTCCTGGCGCCCACCAGCAGCGACCAGGCGCGCGCACGCCGGCGGGGTCGCTCCCCGGCGGCGTATGGAATCGTGTGTGGCGGGGCCCACCAGCAGCGGTCAGGCCTAGCGTGTGGTACTCAGCAGTGAGGGAGAGTGTATGTGGGTATGCTAAGCATGCTGGCATGGTAGTGCGCGTGCTGCGCCTACAGGCAGTGCGCGTGCTGCGCCTATGGGCATGCGGAGCGTGCAGGGTCGGCTGTTTGCTGATGCTGATGCCTGCGGAAGCACTCAGGCAACCGCGACGGCAAGCGGGATTTCAGCGAAAGCAACCTGGGGTTCAGCCGACGCTTGGCAGGAGAGCTAGGGTGACCGCAGTGCGCGGCGTCCAAGCACTGTGCTTTAAAGCGCGTCGTACCGCGCCGCATGCAGGACAGGCGTCTTCAGCTTGCCGCGCTGCTGAGCTGGGGGGCCGGCGCGCGGCCGCCAGGTGACGCTGCTGACGGACACCGCGGGCACCAAGGCGCTGGAGGACATGCCTGCGTACAAGGACCTGCTGCAGGCGTTCACCACGCGCGAGGCAGGCCGCCCGCGTCCTGCCTGCAACAGCACGCATGTTTGGTGCCAGCGTCAGCTGTGAGCCTGCCTGCAGAACCTAGTGGGGCGCTGGACGCCAGCCTGAGGTGAAGAGACCTGACTGCCACGCGAGTGTTGGTATGTGATGACGAGCCTGAAAATGCTGAGCGCGAGTGTTTGCATGGTGTGAGTCTGATAGTAACGCCGCGCAGGTGGTGTGGTGGGGCGTGTTCAGCAAGCGGTACGAGGACGAGGTGGCGGCGCAGGCAGAGGTGTTCGGCGGCGAAGCCGGCGCGGCGCGCTTCAAGGCGCTGCGCCTGCGCGTCACCGAGCACAACGTGCTCGTGGTCGCCAAGTACTACTCGCGGCTGACGCTCGCGCGCCTGGCCGAGCTGCTCGACCTGCCGGTCGAAGAGGCGCGCCCGATACATGCACGCGCAGGACATTGCGTGTCGTGCCTTGTGCCCACGTGCTAGAATCACTTGCAAGAGACAGCATGTCATGCAGCGCCCCTTTTGACAAGGGGCGTTCCCGCAGTCTCAGCCAAGCCCAATTTTGTGTGCAGCAGAAGAGATGCAGTGATAGGCGCGCTACAGTGCTTGTGCGGTGGGGTGCGGTCCAACCGCTGCGCGGGTGCGCGCTTGCAGGCGGAGGAGCGGCTGTCGGAGATGGTGGTGGCCGGCGCGGTGGCCGCCAAGATCAACCGGCCGGCCGGCGTCGTGCGCTTCGCGCCGCGCCGCGCGCCGGCGGAGCACCTCAATGGCTGGGCCGCCAACATCCGGCGCCTGCTGGAGGTCGTGGAGCGCGCCACGCAGGACATCCAGAAGGAGTCCATGGTGCACAAGGTGCCGATCGTCGCGGCGTGAAGCCCCTGACTGCCGCACACAGGCGCCTGTGTTTGTCTACGACCTGATAGCGTAGCGCGGGGTCTCGCGCGCGGCACAGGCGGAGAGGCGCTAGGGCGCCACGGAATGGCTTGAGCAATGGTGTTTACGTGTGGCGGAGCTTTGGTTCGCTAATGTGTATCATGCATGGCTGAAAGAATCTATACAGGCTGAACATGCATAGAACAGCATGTAGAACTAGCGCCTGCTGTTTGTAGCTTAGACGAGGTGCTGTGCAGCGCCCAGTTGTGCCTGACAGTGCACTATGTGCCAAGTATTGCACTGGTATGGCCTGTCGCTTCAATAGTGCTGCACGCTGTAGGCCTTGTGATGCGCCTATTATGAGGGGCGCTGCACCCGCCTGGCACTGTCAAATGACAACTGCGCTCTATGAACCTGAATCAGGCTGATGCCATCAGCAGACATGCCAGGCAGAAACCTGTCACACGATTCCACCCGCTACTTTGCCACTGCATCGATGCTTCTGATAACAGTGCAGGATACCTGCATATGAGGCAGACCCACCTGCATATGAGGCAAAGGCCCAAGCCAGGGACAGCATCACCATGCAAACAGTTGATGATACATTTACGGTGCTGGTTGCCGCTCTACCCATGCTCGTGCAACAAATGCCAGTGCGAGGACAGCATACAGAGCATCCTGGGCAAGCGCCGGCGTGCCAGAGGTCAACACGTCTGCGCGCAGCAAGCAGAGGTGTGCGCAACTGCACATGGCCAGCGGGCTCGATGTCCCAGCAATGCGCCTCATGAAATGATGCAGAATCCAATTGAACAAAGCATGCAGCACGCTATTTAATGCCTGCCAACGCGGAGCTGCAAATGACGAAACATATGTGATGAGCATCATGATGGGATGTAATGCAAAGTGACATATTGAAGATCACAGCCCGGGCGGACTGCGTCTTGCACACGTCCGGCGCTGCCACAGAGGAGCGCAGATTGAACCTGATGTGATTCATGCTGCCAGACAGACGCCAGCACACCTGCGAGTGCGGCCGCCAGCAGAGCGGTTGCCAGGAACCCGTACAGATACAGCCGCTTGGGCGCTCGCTGCGCCTCGCGCGCTTCAGCGTCGCGCCGCTGCTGCGCCCGCCTGGCGGCAACCTCCTGCGCAAGGCAGCCAGGGACAGTCATAGAGGGCCCGCTGTTGCTGACAGCTTTTGGAATCGCCTCGCAACACCCGCCGTGCAGCGTCCTGTAGCAATAAACCCGAGTGACACTCACTGCAGCGTGAGGATTCTCATGTCCTACCTGCAGCCTACTGTGGTAGGCTAAATCCTTTAGCAGAAGCACAGCAGGAGCCTGATCGCGAGGATGCAGCGATAGCAACCTCTTCTGAGCCCAAACCTAACGTGTGCGGACGTAAACGCAAGGGTGTTCCCAGGCACTTGGCCATCCTTGCATTGCCAGCAGCGAGGCACGTCACTTTGCCAGATGCGCACGTCGTCGCTGGTGAGGCTGGCGCTGGCCGGTGCCTCAGACTCGCTCTGGTACAGACTCTTAAAAAAGTGCCCAGCGCTGCGGGCAGCGGCCGTCTCGCGCTCCCAGGCAGCAAAGGCAGCCCGATCAGCCTCCATGCGCTGGCGGCTCTCGCGCAGCTGCGCCTCGAACTCGTCGGCCTCGCGGTTGATGTCCGCCTGCAAGCTGCATAGGTGGTTGGTGCATGAAATCGGCGGTGGCGCGTCCGCGTGGCCCGGGAACAAGAGAGCGGTGTTCAGTGTCCTGCAGGAGACACAGCTGAGCCGTGTCCACACACAGCACCTCCATCGTATGTAAGGCAGGCAGCGGTGAGGCGCTGGCAGGCCTTCCCCGCCTCGCCGCCAAGGGCCCGGTGCCTGACCGGTGGCCGCCTGCAGCGGTGGCCAGGCACTGGCGGGTGCGCAGCGCACACGCAGGGCCTGCTCACCATCGCAGAGCCAAAGGCCAGGTCGGAGCGCGCGCGCGAGAGCTGCTCCAGCTGCTCCAGCTCCTCGCGCGCCTGCGGCCCCGTTCTGACACTTTTGTGGGTCCCGTGGAGGCTCGGGCTTGCGGCACACTGACGCAACCATAAGGAGCAGAAACAAGACAGTCTCGGCCACCACCGTGTCAGCATAGGCTCTGACACTGGCCCACCCACAAGGAGCAGGAACAGAACAGGCCCGGCCACCGCCGTGTCAGCATAGGCACGGGTGGACTCTGAACGGCAGGAGGGACAGTCAGCAGCACTGGTTCAAGCACTGCAGGCAGGTGAAGGACAGCGCGTCTGTTCCTTGACTTGGTGCAATACACGCACCTCCTCGGCGGTCAGGCGCAGCTTGGCGCCCTCCTCCGCGACCATCTGCTTGAGCTCCTCCTTGTCAATCTGCAGGCGCAGCATGTCCTCCAGCGTGTTCTGCACGCGCGCGTCGCCCGCGCCCGGGTCCGCCCGGCACACCCTGCCATGTGGCAGGGAGTCCCGGGACGCGGCGGGGCACGCCCTGAGCAGGGCTGAGCTGTGGAAGGCACCGGGCCGGACGTGCACAGCGTGCCAGACCAGTGCAGACACCATGCTGCTGCTCGATCAACGAGCCGGCGCGCCCTGCTGTCGCTGGCAAAGTCGAGCTGACCCTCTCGCTCAGACGAGGGCTAGGTTTCAACTTGAACAGTGTGCTACAAATTTGAGCTCTTGCTGCCTGACCTCTCCGCGGGCTCCTGCGAGAATTTTGTCAGCAGCCCTGCGTTGAGCAGAAAAGCGGGGCAAGCAGCAGGCGGGCAAGGCTTGTTGGCCACCTCTCCTAGGAGGCCCAGGCCAACCCAAGGCGGAGCGGGGAGGCCTGGCAGCCCGTCACTGAGGAGCGGGGTGCGTCCCCAGGGAGCATTGCCGCCCGCCACTGCCCGCGCATCCTGCTCCGACGGCCCCGGTCTGCCCATCTGCCTCCCGCCCTTGGACTGCCTGCGGCGACCAGCCGCGGCAGCTGGCCGGCCTGGCCGGGCCAGGAGCCGGCCTGCGTGCAGACGAGGCTGGCGGAGGATCCGCCACCGGGCTGGAGGCAGCCCTCTCGGTGATACTGGATGGCTGAGCTGGGGCACATGTGGCGCGGGCGAGCAGGCACTGCCGGCCATGGACCCGTCCGGGCAGGGGCCGCCGGCACACTACCATCCGCCGCCGGCCGCGGCCGGTGCGAGCTACGGCGGCGCGCCAAACGGGTGCGCGCCCGCGCGCGGCCGCTTGGCTCGGGCTGCATCTGGCGAGCCAGCGCGCTGCCCGGCTGTGCCCCACAGCCAAGAAGTCTCTTTGGTGGAGCGTGGGGCCCGCGCGCCCGGGCGCGACAGGTGCGGCGCGCACGCGATGTGCAGGACCCTTCCAGCCACCGCTTGTTTGCGGCAGCATGTTGGGCTGCACGTGCACGGCGCCATCGCCGGCAGAGCCCGGCAGGTGCCAAGGCTGGCAAGCGCCGGCTGTCAGGCGCCTAACGTGACCGCCGGGAGCGCCCGGACTTAGACGGTGCACAGCGCGGGGGCGCTGTATGCTCAGCAGGGGCCGTGTGGCCTGCACGCTGCCCGACAGCGGCGCGCGTGCAGGCCGCCCTGCAGCAGCTGGCTGGTTGTTACCAGGGCTGAAGGCGGGCGCGGCGCGGACCACCCTTGGGTGCCGACAGCGGCTTGTGCGTGTTCGCCTGCGCGACGCAGGCAGCTGCTGGCGCTGGTGGCAGAAAATGAAGGGCGCGCCGCTCAAAGGCACCGGCGGCGGATATTCGGCGGGATATGTGGCAGCGCACAGCCGCGGCCCTGCGCCTGACCGCAGGCCACCCGCGCGCGCAGGGCGCTGGGCGGCGTGCTGGCCGGGCAGCCGCCGCGCGGCGCGCCCGCCAGCTACGGCGCGCAGCAGCCGTACCTGACGCCGCAGCAGATGGCGTCCGCGCAGGCGCGCCAGGCTCCCGCTTGCAGGGCCCGCCGCCGCTGCGCGTGCTGGAGTGCGAGCCTGCGTTGAGCCAGCCTCGTGCTGGTGGCACAAGCCCCCCGCACTGACCGCGCGGGCGCAGCTGCGTTCCAGCGAGTGAGCGTTCCAGCGAGCGCGCAGCATGCAGGGATACCTCTGCTGGTGGCAGGCCCTGCGTGTGAGCAGGCCTGGTGCCGCGCTGGATGGGCCGCCAGCGCCCGGCGCCCCCGCAGCATGCCCCCGCATGCCTCGCGCGCCGTGCCCAGCGCGCACCGGCGCCGGGCCTGCCGGCCGCTCCGCCACGCTCGGAGCGCTCCGCTCACGCCCGCCGGCACGCGCAGGCGCTGCAGCGCGCGCTGGAGCAGCAGCTGCAGATGCAGCAGCAGCAGGCGGCGGCGGCGGCGCAGGCGCAGTTTGCGGCGCAGGCGGCCGCGCAGCCGCCGGCGGCGCCGCGCGGCGCGGGCGGCGCCGCGCCCGCCGCGCCCGCCGCGCCGCCGCTGACGCCCGCGCAGCAGCAGCAGCAAGCGGCCGCGCTGGCCGCTTACCTGGCCGCGCACCAGGCGCGCCGCGCCTGCCGGCGGCTGAGCGCACTGACCAGCGCTCTTAGCTCTGCCAGGCTGTGCCAGAGCAGGATGTGGCAGAAATGCTTATTCATGTCCCACCTGCGAATTGCCAGTGAGTTTTGCGTCCCTTTTTTGCGCCTGATTTCGAGTCTCGCGTCCGTTTGATGACTTTGAGACAGCTTAACAGTTGCGCTGTTGTCCTGGCGGCCCACCGCGTCCTGCACCGGTGGTTCTCCTGCAAGCGTGCGTCAGAGGCTACTGAAGCCGTGCAGTGACCGCATTGTGGATGGAGCAGGTCTCGTTTGTGGGCCTGGCGGCGGGCGGCGGCGGCGCGGCGGGCGGCGTGGGGCAGGGCGCGGGGTACAGCCAGGGCTTCAGCCAGGGGTTCGCAAACCCGGGCGCCGCCACGTCGCTCCTGGGCTTTGCGCCGCCGCCAGCGACGCGCACGGACGGCGGCGGCGCGGGCGCCGGCGGCGCTGCGGGCTTCATCATGTCGGCGCACGGCGGCGGCGTGCAGCTGCCGTTTGGCGGCCGCGTATTCCCGCCGCAGCCGCAGGGCGCGGCCGCGGCCGCGGCGCCGCAGCCCGGCGCCAGGTACTGCCAGGGCCTGCGATGGCGTTGCCGATGAAACGAGAAGCAGGGCTTGTGGCTGCGCATGCTTGCTGGTTTGACAGTGTGGGGTGGATGCACTGTGGTGCCGTAAGGCCTTTATATGACTTCCTGCCCTGGTCGCTGCACCCTGGCCAGATTGAGACCGCACCAGGGATGACACATGCCAGCAGGTCTGCCGCGGCGCGCAGGCCGCCGGTGCGCGCGGGCCGCGCGCGCGCGCCGCTGCTGGGCCCGGGCGGCAAGAAGCACTGCAACTGCAAGAACAGCCGCTGCCTGAAGCTGTACTGCGAGTGCTTCGCGAGCGGGCGCTACTGCGAGGGCTGCAACTGCGTGCTGTGCAACAACAACAAGGAGTCGGAGGCCGTGCGCCAGGCGGCCGTTGAGGCCATCCTGGAGCGCAACCCCAATGCGTTCCGGCCAAAGATCCAGGCGTGCGCCTGGGCGGGCGCCGCTGGGGCTATCTGATACATGGCTGCCACTCATTCATTGTCATTCTAGCATTAGTGGGGGTGAGGAAGCGTGCAAGGGAGGGAGGGAGGATAGGCGTGCCTGACGAGTGCCAGCGTGAGAGTGGCCTGGCTGGACGCGCGGCCGGCGGGGGGCGGCGCTCGGCTGCCTTGGGTGGTGCGGCCCGGCGTGCGCCCGTCTCACGGGGCTGCTGGCCGCGCTGTTGCTGACGCGCCGCCGACCGCGCCGGGGCCGGCAGGGCGGCGTGGAGGAGGGCTCCAGCGCGGCGCCCGCGCCGCGGCACAACAAGGGCTGCAACTGCAAGAAGAGCGGCTGCCTGAAGAAGTACTGCGAGTGCTTCCAGGCGTCCATCTACTGCTCCGACAACTGCAAGTGCATCGACTGCAAGAACTTTGAGGCGCGCGGCCGGGCCTCCCCCCTCGCCCCCCCCCCCTCGCCGCGCTCCACTCGTGCTCAGATGCGGACATGCAGATGTGCAACATGCCGGAGCCGCGGCGCGCGCTCGGCAGCATTGGCAGCGAGCGCGCGCTTTGGCAGGGAGCGGTGCGCATGACCCGCTGGGGTGCCAGGAGGGGCAGCGTGCGGCGCGCGCCGCGGTGTGCGTGGGCCGTGTCAGGTTGCGCGCTCGCTCGTGTTCACGCGCGCCGCGGCGGCAGGGCTCTGACGCGCGCGAGATTGTGATGAGGATGCTCATGCACGTAGGGCTAGGGTTAGAGTTAGGGCTGTGTTTAACGCGTGGGGCGCGCCTCGACGGCAGGGCTCCGATGCGCGCGAGGTGGTGATGATGACGCTCATGCACGAGCAGGCGCGGCACCAGAGCTCGCAGGCGGCCGCCGTCAACAAGCGCCCGCGGCTCGCCGACACGCTGAAGCAGGTCCGGAGCGAGCCTCCCGCACACCCGCTGCATCACACGCGCCTGTCAAGAATACCTGCATAAAACAGGCTTGGCCAAGTACGAGGTCTGGGCAAGCGCGCTTCAAAGCGTGCATGCGCGAACAGAAGCTCTCACCCCGCCTCTCCTTGCAGTGAGAAGGCGCAGGTTCCAGCGCCGCGTGCCGCCCGTGGCGCAGGAGCGCGAGGCGGCCGGGCGCATGGGCGCCTCGCCGTCGCCTGCCGCGCAGGCCGCGCCGCCGCTGCTGCCGCCGCTCGCCGGCCTCTTCCCGGGCGCAGAGCCTGCGCCGGGCGACCTGCCGGGCGCCCGCGTTCCCCTTGCGCTCGGCCCGGCGGGCATGGCCGGCGAGGCCGGCGAGGCCGGCGCGGGCGGCGGCGGCGGCGGCGACGGCGGCGGCGGCGGCGGCGGCGGCGCCTGGGGCGGCTCGGGCCTGCAGCCGATCCTGGCGCAGTACCGCAGCGGCGACGCGCTGCCGGGCGGCGCGGGCGGCGACGGCGGCGGCGCGCCGCAGGGCGTTGCGCGGCCGCGCCGCATGCTGAGCGAGACGCTCCACGAGGTGCGCACGGCATCCTTTCGGCGCGCGCAGCCGCGCCCCTGCGCGCGCGGGCCGGCGCGTCAGGCGCCTCGCCGAAGGGTAGGGCTAGGTGGGCGGCGCGCCAATCGTCCTGCGGGACAGCGCGCCGCACGCCCCGACTTGGATTGCGTGGAGCACTTGGGTCGAGCAGGCGCTTGCGGTGAGGGGTCGCGGACGCCAGGGGGGCGCGTGGCAGCCGGCCTCACCATGCGGCGACGACCTGACCGCGGCGCGGCGCGCGCGCGCAGATGGTGAAGCGCGGCGGCCTGGAGGAGATGTGCCACCTGCTCGTGCTGGTGGCGCGCGAGGAGGAGGCGCGCCTGGCGAACGCGCCCGAGCTGCCCGGCCTGGCGCCCGCCGACGCGGACGCGCCGGATCTGGGCGGCGCCCCGCGCGCCGGTGCGCCGCGGCGGCCGTCCGCCCGCCCTGCCCCGCCCTCGCCGGGCCGGAGCCTGCGGGCGCCCGGCGACGCCGCGGCCTGGTTCTCGCGCCAACCCTGCACGTAGCGCGGCATTTGCAAACAGGACAGCCCTGGCTTCAGAGGCCCGGGGGCTCAGCATCTTTGGCCCTGCATGCAGCGCAAGTGCCGCCCGGATGTGCTGGCCTGCACAGGCGAGCAGGTGCGGCCCTGCGCCATGCCCACCCTGCGCGCCGAGGCCTCCGGTCTCGCACGCACCGGGGGCCCGCGACGCTGCCGCGCCCTGGTCTCCAGACTGCCGGCGGCGGCCCTACCCTATGCCCTTACCCTGACCGTCTTTCCTGCGGCGCGCAGACGGGCTGTCGGAGCTGTACGAGGCGCAGGAGCGCGCGGTGCTGCAGGAGTACCAGTCCATCTTGCGCAAGATCCTGGAGCGCGTGGACAAGAAGACGGTGGACGGCGGCGGCGGCGGCGGAGACGGCGGCGGCGCGCACCCCGCGCCAGGCGCGGCCCCGTGCGCGCGCCGCAGCAGGCGGCGGGCGCCTTCATGGTGTTGCGCAGTTGACTTGGGCGCCGGCGGGCAGCAGCCAGGCGCGGCTGTCCCGCGACGGCGGTGCCACGGCGGCGCGGCGCGGCTGCCCTGTGCCGGAGCTTGCTGCATCCAAGGCCGGGCCGTGACCTCATGCTGTGTGGGAGGCTGCACGGATTTCAGGCAGTCACGTTGCGACAGAGGTTCCCTACCGTGCGCCCTGTGTGCGATGTAGTGCCCCGCGCGCAGGCGAGGAGCAGCGCGCGGACCAGCCGCGCGCAGGCGGCGCCACGGCAGGGGGTGAGCAGCTGCCCGCGGGCGGCGGCGCGCCCGATTTGGGCCAGCTGCCGGCGGGCGCGGACGGCGCCGCGGTCGTGCCGCAGCTGTGGCCGCAGCGGCCGCCCTCGGCGGGGCGCGTCAACTACCCCAGTGCGTGCCCGCAGCCCCGCCTCGGAACAGTTGCGGGGGGTGAAACTAGGCGGCCTGTCCAACGACCTGTCAATCGCATTGTGCTGTGGCCTGGTGCATCAAATGCTCCCTGTCGCGGTGGGCCCGCAGCCGCGCTGTGTGTGACTCGCCCGCCGGTGCGCGCGCGCAGACTGGCCGTCTGCGTCGCCGCCCGCTCTGCCGGGCGCGCGTGCGCGCGAGTATGCGGCCGCGCTGGGGCAGACCGCGCACGCCGCGCTGCAAAACGCGAGCACGTTCGCCGCAGGGCCGATGTGAGCTGCGTGCCGCGCGGCGGTGGCCGCGGCGCCGCGGCTGCCGGCCAGACCCCAGCCATGCGCTGCGCGGCGCCCGAGCGCTGCGCGCAAGGGGTTTGTCAATCTTGCGCGTGCGCTCTCGAGCTGCGCGCGCCAGCGTTTGGTGACGCGCTGCAAAGCTGCGTGCGCGCAGCAGAAATCTCCAGTGCTCGCTGAGCCGGAGCGCGCTGCTGCAGAGCACCCCGCGCCAGGCGCGGCCCCGTGCGCGCGCCGCAGCAGGCGGCGGGCGCCTTCATGGTGTTGCGCAGTTGACTTGGGCGCCGGCGGGCAGCAGCCAGGCGCGGCTGTCCCGCGACGGCGGTGCCACGGCGGCGCGGCGCGGCTGCCCTGTGCCGGAGCTTGCTGCATCCAAGGCCGGGCCGTGACCTCATGCTGTGTGGGAGGCTGCACGGATTTCAGGCAGTCACGTTGCGACAGAGGTTCCCTACCGTGCGCCCTGTGTGCGATGTAGTGCCCCGCGCGCAGGCGAGGAGCAGCGCGCGGACCAGCCGCGCGCAGGCGGCGCCACGGCAGGGGGTGAGCAGCTGCCCGCGGGCGGCGGCGCGCCCGATTTGGGCCAGCTGCCGGCGGGCGCGGACGGCGCCGCGGTCGTGCCGCAGCTGTGGCCGCAGCGGCCGCCCTCGGCGGGGCGCGTCAACTACCCCAGTGCGTGCCCGCAGCCCCGCCTCGGAACAGTTGCGGGGGGTGAAACTAGGCGGCCTGTCCAACGACCTGTCAATCGCATTGTGCTGTGGCCTGGTGCATCAAATGCTCCCTGTCGCGGTGGGCCCGCAGCCGCGCTGTGTGTGACTCGCCCGCCGGTGCGCGCGCGCAGACTGGCCGTCTGCGTCGCCGCCCGCTCTGCCGGGCGCGCGTGCGCGCGAGTATGCGGCCGCGCTGGGGCAGACCGCGCACGCCGCGCTGCAAAACGCGAGCACGTTCGCCGCAGGGCCGATGTGAGCTGCGTGCCGCGCGGCGGTGGCCGCGGCGCCGCGGCTGCCGGCCAGACCCCAGCCATGCGCTGCGCGGCGCCCGAGCGCTGCGCGCAAGGGGTTTGTCAATCTTGCGCGTGCGCTCTCGAGCTGCGCGCGCCAGCGTTTGGTGACGCGCTGCAAAGCTGCGTGCGCGCAGCAGAAATCTCCAGTGCTCGCTGAGCCGGAGCGCGCTGCTGCAGAGCAGTGTGGGGCACGCCTGACTAGACCCGCTGGGCTCGTAGCGTCCCGCGCTGCAAACAAGCACCGCGGCTGGTGCATGCAGGCATGAGGCAGCAGTCGTGAGCACGCCGGCTGCCCTGAACAATGAGGCTGACCATAACACGGTGAGGCTGAGCGGGCCAGTCTGCGCTCAAAGAGTGCTCCACACGGAGGAGCGCATCTGGGCTGGGCTGGGATCATGGGACTTTTCTTCATTGTCACGTGCGTCCGGGCGCGGGACCATAGAGTGGAGCCTGCACCCTAAGCCTGTGCCTGTGCTGTGTGAGCTGCGCGCACACGCGAGGGCGACACAATGTGTGGGGGCCCGCACGCCGCAAAGTGCTGCTGTTTGTGCTTATGTGCTGCCCTCCCCCCCACCCCCCTGCGCTATCTTCTCCCGTCGCCCCGTCCTGCGTGTTCAGCTGCACATCTTAATCCAGCATAAAGCGTGCTGAGTGCCGCTGCGAGCGCGCGCCGCGAGCAATTCACCAGGGCCAGGAGCACGCTGTCTGCTGTTGCTCATTTGCGCCTGTAACAGCAAACGCACGATTCCACATGCTGGCACGGCTGTGACGCCTAGAACCCTGTCCTCTTTGCACACTCAGCACTTTGTTGTCACTGCGCAGTGCACACGGTTGACGCACAGCAGTTCTGGACAAGCAACGTCTCCTGCAGACATTGCCTACAACTCTAGGCTGCACGCCAGCGATACCCAGAGCGGGTGTGGGGACCAGCGGCCTTGTGTCACGCCCGCAACCCCCAGCTGAATGCGCTCGGCTGCGCGGGCGGGGCCCGTGGGCGGCCCGCAGCAGCGGCCGCCGCTGGCGATGCGGCTCTCCCGGGCGCATGGAATTGGAGTCCGACAGTGCAGCTCCAGGGAGCCCCACAGCCACAAGGCATGATACCACCACACCCCCGGCCCCAGCAAGTGGGCGCCAACTGCGCACTCACGAGGTGCGGCCGCGCCCGCGGCCCCGGCCGCCCGGCCGCGCGCCCAGGGTCACGAGCCCGGCGCCAGGAAATGCACCACCGGCGCGCCCGGCTGCGCGCCGGCCAGCTGCGGCCGCCCGGCGGCCGCCGCCGCCTCCGCCGACGCGCCGCGCACCTCCAGCGCGTCCAGGCCCAGCACGCGCAGCAGGTAGCCGCGATTCTCGGCCACCAGCTCGGCCTCCGAGAAGGGCAGCGCGGTCGCCAGCAGCTGCGCGCGCGCGCGCGGGCGCCGCTGAGCAACGCCGGCCGCTGCAGGGCATGTGCCGCGTGCGACAAGCTTGCAGCGCTGGTGGGAGAGCTGTCGGCCTCGCGCGATGTAGTGCTCGGCCGCTGCTGGTGAATATGAAAGAGCCACATGTGTCCGCTGCCACCTTGTGCGCCGTCGCCGCACGATGGGCCTGAAGGGTGCGCCCCGCCGCCCCGCTCTGGAGGGCACCCAAGTGCTTGATACACCATACCCGCGGAGCACTGCAGCAACGGCCGGGCCTCTCACCTGAGGGCCGCCCTCGACCGCGTCGGCCATCCGCGCGCGCGCAAAGGGCAGCACCAGCTGCTTGAGCGCCTTGTCAGACAGCTTGCCCGTCGCGCCGCTGGCCCGCACAGCCTCCAGCAGCTGCCGCACGAGCGCAGGGCTCAGCGGGCGCGTCCGCGGGCATGCGGGGCCTGAGTGCCAGACCTAGCGTACATCCTGGACAGCTGGCAGCAGGGGCTGACGTGCCTGGCCAGGGCTTACCAATAGAGGTCCCAGGCTCACAGCAGCATTTCGCAGATGACAGATGGCTTTGCCGCGCCCGACCTGGTCTTTATACGTCCCCAGTTCCCCAGCCCGAGCCCAGGCCGCAGAGACAATGACCTGCTGGAGGGTTGCGGCGGGCCTGGCTGGCGGTCTCGGGCGCGAATGAACGCGCGTCGGCGTCAAAGCGCGACGCCAGGAAGCGCAGTGCGGCCTCCTGCCAGGCGCCGTACCGCTCGGCGACGTACAGCTCGGCGTGCGTGACCTGCGGTGCAACCGGCGTCAGCGGCGGGCCGCGGGTTAAGGTAGGGTAAGGTTGGGGTGCTGAAGTATGACTGGCTACCCAACGCCGTATGATTGCAGGCCTCTGCGGGCGCGGCGGGCGCGCAGCCAGGCAGGCTGTGCGCGCGCTCGCGCGGGCCGCCGCGACCCTGGCTCAGGAGCGGGCGCCGGCATGCGGGCGCGCGCTCGGCTGTGTGTGCCACTAGTGCGGGCTGAAACCTGACACACGAGGTCTGCATGGCACTGCTGCTTGACAGTATCACTCCACGTACGCTGCAGAAGACTGCGCCTGTGCCCGGGCCGCACCTTTGGCGGGGTGACGGCCGGCGTGGTGTCACCTTTCCGCCGCTTCGGCGGCGCTTGCGCCTTGCTGTGCTCGGAGCGGATCTGGACGCGCCGCCCACGCACTTGGGCGCGCGCCGCTTTCTGCTGCCATGTGCGACACCGCGCCAGCAGGCAAAGACTGACCCGCGCTGTTGGCCGCGCCTCAGTGCAGCGGCAGTTATCCTATGCGTGCCTGCATGTGTGGGCGCACATGCTATCTTGCATGCGGGGACAGCCACACATGCGCGCGACCCCGGTAGCGGCGCCAAGCTTACACTGGCTTCAGGAACCATGAGCACACTCACAGAGCGCAGGCAGGGCAGCGCGCCGTGTGCTCCAGCGCGTCCAGGTACTGCGCCGCGGCGCGCAGCGCGACGTCGGGCGGCGGCGCGGCGGGCCAGCCGGCGGTGAGCGCGCTGCCGCGCCGCCGCAGCAGCTTCCGCCAGACGTGCTCGCACGTGTGCGGGCAGATCGGCGCCAGCAGCAGCGTGGACACCTGGCGCAGCGGGGGCGGCGCTTTCTGGCGACGGGCCGAGCTGGGCAGCGAGGCAAGGGCCGCAGGCGGCAGACAAGCCAGCACCCAGCAGGCAGGCAACCTGCTCGCGTCTGTGAGCCACCAGTGGGCTCCTTGCTGCCAGCTCTGGAAGTGGGAGGGCTGAGGCGCCCGAGCGCAGGAACGGCGCGCTTCCCAGCGCCTGCAAACCCAACCCCTTCCCGGGCGCGCCAGGCAGCCCCCTGGCGCGCGCCTCCAGGAAGCGCGCGACCAGGTCGCGGTGCAGCCCGCGCTCGTCGCAGGCGATGCGGTACGCGTCGCGCGCGATCAGCAGGTCGTACCAGCCGGCCTTGAGCGCGTCGCGGAAGAGCAGGCCCTGGTACGCCTGCGCGCGCGCGCGCCGCCGTCGGCGCGCCCTGCGCTTGACGGCTGCCCTGCTCGGGAGGCGCTGGGCCAACCCCATCCCTATGTCGATGACAATCACAGCGCCGCCTTGCACTGCATGCTCAAGCACGCGCGTGCTGGTGTGTGCCAAGCGAAAAGAAACTAGAAGATGTGCAGGGGCATGCCAGGGTGGCACCTCGCGCGCGCGGCTGTGCGCCCACAGCGCTCAGCCCATGCGCTGGAGCTCAGATGCATACAGCCTGCCTGGCGAGGCGCACGGACGCCCGCACTCACGGCACGCGCCGCATCGCCAGCCGCGCGCTGCGCGCGCCGGGCGTGCGGCGCGCCTGGCGCGTGGCGGCCACCGCGATGTTCATGTCGTTGTCGAACACGCGGTCGTGGAAGCCCCGCGCGCCGCTGTACAGGCCGCCCATCGCGCGCAGCACCTCCTCGGCCCAGGCCAGCTCCTTGGTGAGGCGCAGGATGGCGCTGTTGGCGGTGGACAGCTGCGCGCGCGCGGCGTGGCCGCGCCGTGAGCGGGCATGCGTCGCAGCGCAGCAGCAGCGACAGTGTGCGCGTACCGGAAGGTGGCCCTCGTCTGCCTTCCGGAGGCCATCTGGGGCCATCTGAGGTGCTCCACCACTGTGCCGCATCTGTGTGGGAGAGCGAAGTGGAGGAGCGTGCGCCGTCAGCCAGGGCGGCTGCCAGGCACAGCTCCGCACTGCAAGCATGCCAGGTTGGGCCAGGCAGGTTGGGCAGGCACAGTGATGGTCGCACGCAGCGTAACAGGCCTGCGCCTCTGGAAGGGCCCCCCACGCAGGGCCGGCACGCCCCACCTCGAAGTTGGCGTCGTCCATGGTGTCGCCCGCGTCCGCGAGCGCCACGCGCGTCGCGTCCGCGCTGAACTCCGCCACCGCCTGCTCCAGCGTCTTGAAGTTGCCTGCCGCGCCGGCGCCGCGGCGTCTCACGGCGGCGCGCGGCGGCGCGCTCCAGCGTCACGGCGCGCCGGCGCCGGCCCGCGCTGCGCCAGTATGCCCCCCCGGCGCAGCGCAAGCGGCGGCGGGCGCCGGGGCTGGGCACGCGCTGGCGGGGGGGCAAAGGCTTTGCTGACAATGGCTTGATGGCAACATCAAGAGCAGGGCGGCCATGGGTGCACACGCCGGATGGCGGCAGCCCTCGCGCGTCCGAGCGCGCGCCCGGGAACAGGCAGGCTGCGGTCGGCGGCGGGGCGGCGGGCGGGCACCGGTGGACTTTGACATCTTCTCAGCGTTCAGGAGCAGGTGGCCGTTGGTGCGCATGCCGCGCGGCCACAGCTCCGGCGCGCCCGCCCAGATGGCCGTGTGGTTGTACAGCGCAAAGGACAGGTGGTTGTTGATCAGGTCTTTGCCGGACACCTGGCCGCCGCCGGCGCGCGTCAGCGCCGGTGTGCGTGCCGGGTAAGATAGTACAGGTTTAGGGTAGGGAAGGTAGGGCTATCGTGCGCCATGCCGCATACGGCTGCGCACTCGAGCAGCCCGACACGACTGTGCGCTCGCGTGTCATCGCGCTGCCGTCCCAGAGCGTGGCCCAGGACAAGGGCAGTGCAGCCGATGTCGGGGCGGCGACGCGCATTATGCACCATGCCCGTGCCCTGCACCCGCCTAGAGCTGTACATGCCCTCGCCCGCTCACCCGCAGGTCGAACGGGTACCAGAAGCGGAACTCGCGCCGCATGGCCGCCAGCAGCCCGGCCGGCAGCGCGCACTCGGCCGGCGCCGGCGCGCCCAGCAGCACGTGGTCCCACACAGCGTCCGTGACCGCCGCCGGCGTCACGGCGCCCGCTGCGCCGGCGCATGGACACTGTCGAAGCAGCGCATGCGGCCGCCAGCTCGGGATCGTCCTGCTATGTTAAGCAAGCCGCTCTGTTGATCCTAGCCCTCGTTGCTTTGCACCATGATGCCGGGCGCTTTTGGGAAGATATGGCAGGGTGCCAGCATCACATGAAAGTGCACACTGCTGTTCAGCGCTCCACGAAGGCGCAGCATGTACGTACGCAGCGCGTACAAAAAGATTGCAAGTGGCCAGGCAGGGGGCCGGGGCGGCGCACGCGTCTCGCCGTACATGTCGCCGCCGAGCAAGCAGGTGCAACACTGTGTAGAAGGCCATTTAGATGGGGATAGGGTTAGGATGCGTTGGGTTAGGGGCCGGGGCGGCGCACGCGTCTCGCCGTACACACGTTGCCGCCGAGCAGCAGGTGCGACACTGTGTAGAAGGCCATTCAGATGGGGGTAGGTTTAGGATGGCTTGGGTTAGGGGCCGGGGCGGCGCACGCGTCTCGCCATACATGTCGCCGCCGAGCAGCAGGTGCGCGACCGTATAGAAGGCCATGTAGATGGTGGAGTCGGACAGCGACTCGATCAGGTACTGCGGGTCCCAGGGCAGCCGCGTGCCCAGGCCGAACGAGCGGCTGCACGCCCACTGGCGCAGCCAGCCCAGCGTGTGCTCGAACGCGCGCCGCGGCTCGTCGCCGTACGTCTCCAGCGCCGCCAGGCACTGCCTGCGGGGGGCGCGCAGCGCCTGGGGCGGCGCAAGCGGGCCCGGCCTGGGGGCCAGAGCGTGGCCGTCGAGCGGCCGCGGCAGCGCCGCGGGCATGTGGGCTCTGCACCTCATATGGGCACAAGCAAATGTCAGATACTCATGCACACTGCCTGTACAGCACTGCCCGTCAACGCTCGCTCCGCATCACGCTCGACTGGCACGCGCTGCGCGCGCCGGCGCAGGCATCGCCAGAGGGGCACGGTGCGCTCTGCAGCAGCGTCCCCCTCAGGCGCGCCAGCGGCGGCGCGCGCTCCTCACCACGCATGCACAGAAGCGCACATGCTGTTGAGAGGCAGGGTTTGGGTTGGGGTAGGGAGGCGCGCGCACTGCGTGGCGGCCTCCCACTCGGGCTCGCCGTAGATGATGTACCACTGGTCGGTGAGCGCGACGACGCAGTCGTCGCCGCTGCGGCTGGTCACCGCGCGCTCGGGCTCGCTGTACGCGATCGCGTCGCCCGCCTCCAGCAGCTCCGCGCGGATCACGGGCTTCGCCTCGCTCACCTGGGCGGCCGACAGCCACGCTGGCCTTGGGAGCGCCGCGTGTGCTGCCGTGTGTACATCACACCAGCTCCTTCTGCAGCAGCCAGTTGGCGCGCACTGAGGCCTCTGGACAGGACCGACCCGCCTGCCTCACTAGATCTACTGACGGAGGTCGGGTTTGGGCGCGTCGCAGCACGGGATGCATAGAAGCCAGCGCTCAAGCACTTGACAGCGAGGCATCCACTGCTTCGTACTGCTCGCATAAGCTGCCAGGGTCCATGCTCTGGCAGAGAGCCGCGGCGCCGGGTGCCGGTCGCGCGCGCGGGGCGCGCGCCTTCTCGCCCTTGTGCGGCCCGGCCAGCATGACGCCATCAGTGAAGCCCTTGAGGTAGACCTGCTGCTTGGCCTCGGCCAGCTTCTTCGCGTCGTTCTGGCTCTGCACCTTGAGATCCAGGCAGGCCTGCGCCGTAGCTTAGGGTTAGATTACCCTACCCTACCCTATCCTAGGTCCTGACAGGCCTGCACCCGCGCGGCGCGCCCGCGTGCTCGGCATGCGCACTCGCGCCCGCGGCCGTAGCGGGCAGCGGGGTCGCGGAGCGCAGGGCTCTGCTGCAGCCCTTTGGCGGCCGGCGTCCTTGCAGGGGCCGCAGCTGTCTTGGCAGACGCAGCACGCCCGGCAGCGGGCAGCGCATGTGCTGTGCATGCGGCTCGCTCTTCCCCCGGCCCCGCGCTTGCGCAGAAGCTCAATTTTGCATCACCACACGGCACCCCCTGCAATGCGCCGCATCCAGTGCTTGCAGTGCAGTGCCCAACAGCATCACGTTCGCCCAGGATCTCTGTCATGCGCCCTCTGGAGCGGCCGCTGAGCGCACCTTCTCAGCCGCCTTGTCGCCAAAGCCGGGGATGTGGATGATGGGGATCACCTGCCCAGCGCAGGCCCGGCAGTCAGCCCTGCCAGGAGGCGGTCCTGCTGACAGTTCCTTGGCACGCCTGTGCTAGAAGCCTGTTCACGCCCAATTTAGTGCCCACCAGCACTGACAGGGCTGCATACGGAGCCATACGGAGCAAGGCCACTCAGGCTGGAAGCACAGCACGTCGCGGCTGGGACCTGTCACCGACATCTCGCATGCACACTCGCAATGCTCTCAACAAGTTAGAGCTTGAAAGGGCCCAAAACCCTACCTCGTACGGCAGCACCCACTCGTCGGCCACGCCAAACTTCTCGCGCAGCTTGTCCTTGCGGCGCAGGTCCTGCAGCGCGGCCCAGTCGTCCGGCGAGTCCGAGGGCACCGAGGTCACGACGCCCGTGCCCTTGTTCGTCAGGATGGTCAGCAGCGGCAGCACGTAGATGCGCTCGTGCGGGCAGTTCGGCGCCTGCGGCGCGGCCGCGGGTCGGCAATCATGCTGGCAGTCAATGTGCTCGCGCACATGGCAGTGCGTTGAGGCCGTGCACACGGCAGTTGGTGAGGTGAGCAGGCATGCCTCATGACTTGGTGGTCACCAAACTCTGCACCTGGGCGGTCTATGGGGTCACATGCAACGCCTGTACCAAAGCGGCCTGGGTGCCGGCGCCCGCGCGCGGCGCCACCCCGCCTGTCACGGGGCGCGCCAGCGGGCGCCGGCGGGCCTGCTGCGGAGCCCCCGCGCGGCGCCGCGCGCACCCGCAGCGGCACGCCGATGAGGTCCTGGCCGGTGAGCGCGAGCAGGCGCTCGGGCGCGCCCGTGGGTGGCAGCCGGTCCTGCCAGCTCAGGTTGCGCGCGGACCGCTCGGTCATGACATACACAGCGCCGCCGGGCGCGCGGAACGCGCCGTATGCGCCCTCCGGCAGCGCCCACGCGTTGGTCTGCCCGTACATGGTCTCCGGGCGCAGCGTGGCCGCCAGCAGGAACACAGGCCCCGCGCCCTGCGCGGCCGCGGCGCCGGTCGCGCGCGCCGCTGCCGCAGGGCCGCGCCCTGCAAGCGATTTGCCAATGCCCGCATGTTGCAGCCTGAGGCCCCAGTCGTAGGCTGCCGGGGCCAAACAAAACCAATCACACCCTACACCATCCCTGCATGCGCCTGAACGACAGAAGGGTGATGCCGGCTTGTGGTCAGTGATAGCCTGCATTGCTCTCCCGGGTCGCTTGTCCCCTTGTTGCCATCCATGTCGCTCGACGCCGGCCGCAGGTCGGACACTACAACAACTTGCATGGCGACAAGTGGTTGCGCAAATGAGACAGTAACTGCGCCTTCAACACTGATCACAGTCCCGGCATGTATCCGGCATATATAAGAAGCGTGCAGCCTGCACTGCGCACGCGCGCGCGCCTCGAGCGCGGCCAGGCGGCCCGGAAGCGCGAGCGCGCGCATCTTGATGAGCGTGTACTCCTGTGGCCCCACGCCCTCGCCGGTCGCGCGGTCGTGGTCCGCGCACGGCTGCCCGTCCTTCGGCGAGTACACCGCGTACCGCTTGTCCTTCACGATCTTGCCCTGCCGCGCCCCGCGGTCCGGGCTTGCTGCCCTGCTGTCTGCCGCATCCCTAGGGCTGTTGCTGCTGGCGCGCACGCTGCTGTTGGTTTTACTGAGCCCGTGTCGCTTGCAAGCGGAGGGTCGGAAGTGAGCCTGCGCCACCGGCGGGCGGCAGAGCAGCGGTGTGGGGTTGGGGGTGGGTGTTGGAGGGGCGCGCCTGCTTGCGCAGGGTCCGGAACTGCCACTGGACAAAGCCGTCGTAGAAGGGGTTGACGTCGGTGGTGATGAAAGCGCGGCGCCAGTCCACGCCGCAGCCCAGCGCGGCCATGTCGCGCCGCGCCATGGGCGGGAAGTAGCGCAGCCAGTGCATGGGGTCCCTGGCGGCCAGCCCCGCGCGCGGTCGTGTGCGCGCATGCGCCCCGGGCGTGCTGAGTCATAGCGACCCGGCGGAGGCCGCACGTGACGCTCTATGCCGTGCGCGTTGAGGGGCGGCATGTGGGCTAGGCCTTGCGTTTGGTGCTGAAACCTCAGAAGTGGCTGTTATCCCAACACACTCACTGCTCAGCCTGGGTGCTTGCAGGCCACACAGCTTGAGCAGGATGCAAGAATGCAGCCAGCAGACACCGGCGCATACAAAAAAAACAGACTGACAGCCAAGGGTGCGCTCGGTATGCGCCCCGGACCGCGCCCGGCCAAGCGCGCACCTGAACTGGGGTACCTCGGCCTCCGGGATGCCGCTGCGGACCAGGATGTCCCACTGCGTGCTGCCCGCGCCCTTCTTCGCGACCGCCTTGCTCTTCTTGCCCGAGAACTTGGCGGGGTCGCGCTCCGCGACGGACGCCGCCGTCGCCGCCGCCTCCGCCTCTGCCGCCTGCGGCACTGCTCGCCATACAGGCGCACGCATGCGACCACGCTGGCTGCAACGTCATCGGGAGGATACAGGTACAGTCATGAACACCATGCCTCAGTGCATGGCATGAAGCGAGTCGCTGCCCGTTGAGCGGGACACACAGCAGCGGGCGATGAGCCTCTGCACCATTATGAGTGTGACTGCGGCAGGTGGCATGCGTCCGGGACAGCCATTTGAGGACATGGTGAGCATGCGCAGGACCAGCGGGACATGCTGTGGCCGCACGCGCCCCGCGGGGCCTGTCAGCCCCTTTGACAGCAGCGCGGGGGGGCTGCGGCACGGGCGGCGCACCCCCGCGTCCTCCTCGGGGAACTGCGGCGGGCAGCCGTACGTGCTGAGCTCGTGGTTGAGCTTGTCCGCGCACGCCTTGATGGGCATGCCCGTGCAGTGGAAGCCTTGCGGGAAGAGCACGCGCTTGCCGCACAGCCGGTGGTACGCGGACGCAAACTCCAGCTGCGCCCCCGCCGGCAGCGCGACCGTCGGCCGGCGCTCGGGTGAGCGCTGCAGCGCCGGCGCGGGCTGCGCGGCGGCGCACCTTGGACAGCGAGAAGGCGTGGCCGAGGTGCAGCAGGCCGTTCATGTATGGGTACGGGAAGTTGCCAAAGAACTTGCCGCTGCACTCCACCCCTGCGGCACAGCCACACTGTGTCACTCTCTGCCCAGCGCTGGACTGCCGGCATGCTCTCTGCCGCTGTCACACTGCTCCGTTGGCATGCCTTCCGCAGGTGCATCGACCTCAAATATCCTCTCCTCAGCCCAGCGCTGCTGTATGCTTGCTTGTATGGACAGCAGCAGGTCCCTTCGCGCAAAGTTTTGCGGCCCCTGCGATACAAATTGACAGTGAGCACGGTGCATTTGAAGCAATGTGCCGAACGTATCAAAGAGAAATGCATAGGTATGTCGTGCTATCAGCTCACCTCTTCTTTTGCCATGATCGTATGCCGAAAGCGCACAGTGCGATGCAACGCCCGCCGTGTGCAAATGAGGGCAAGAAGTTACACTTGCACGGCGTGGCTACGCAAGCTAATAGGTACTCTCTGCAGCAAAGGCTTTCTTGCACCTTGGCCGGCCCTGGCAAACCCTCCAGGCGCTCAGCAAGAGAGTTGATCCCGCTCCGCTGTACGTCGTAAGGATGCTCAGATAAGGAGCTTTGCAAAGCGGTAGAGGGGCTGGGCGCAAGGCTCTGCAGGTGGCCGGCAGGCAAAATGCGCCCGGCAATGAGCGCTCAGGCGTGTAGCGCGGGCGCGACAATCAGCGGCAGGCACACCTGCTGGCCCGCGGCGGCCTCGCACGTGCAGCCTGTGCAGTTCGATGGCCTGGCCCGGGCGGGCAGGCTCTCCGCGGAGCTCGCCGGCTGGCTCGCGCCGCAAGCGCCGCGGTTGCGCCCCAGCTGTGCAAAGCGGCGAGCGGCGGTGCAAGCGGCACTGGCGGAGCCGCCGGCCGCGGTGGTGGAGCAGGAGAGCTTTCCCCGCGGCGGCCACTGGCAGGCACGGCTGCCGCTCCCCTTTTCGCCTCTGCACTGCCTCCCCATTTTGCCACAGCCTGCTGTGAGATCACTTATGGAATACAGGCTTAGCCTATTCTCGGTTCGCCGGGCGCCGCTGCCGCTCTGTGAGCGCTCTCCGAGTAGCAAGGCAGCGCCATATGACCACGTCACTGACTGTGCGCAGCTGACCCGGGCAGGTGCACAAGTTTGGCGGCACATGCGTGGCGGCGGCGGAGCGAATACGGGAGGCCGCGCAGCTGGTGATCAGCGAGCCCGCGCAGTGCAAGCTGGTCGTCGTCTCCGCAATGGGCAGCCACCCCACGTCGCCCGTCAAGGTCACCGACCTGCTGCTCAACATGGTGGCAAAGGCCAGCCGCCAGGACCAGGCCTTCCTCATCGACCTGGCCGCCCTGCAGGCGCGCCGCAGCGCCGTTGCTGCGGCTGGCTGCAACTTGCAGAGAAGTATTGCGTGGGGTGTTGCTTGCGCGCCCCCTGCGGGTCTCCGTGATGCTCAGCAGTGTGCAGCGTCCGGCGCGGCCAGCAGGCGCGGTCGCGCGGAGTCCGTCTGCGGGCCGGCCTGGAGCGATTTTGCTTCTGCCTGCCCGGGCATGCAGCGGCCAGCATGTCGCTGACCGAAGGGCGTCCAGGCTGCTGAGCGTGCTGGGGTATTGGGGCTTGGGGTGCTAGGCTGGGCTGGGGAGCTGGGCCGGGGGGCTGGGGCTGGGCGCTGGGGAGCTGGGATGCTGAGGCCGCGCGCCGGCCGCGCAGGAGAAGCATGTGGAGACGGCCAAACTGCTGCTAGGCGAGGGGCGGGAGCTAAACGGCTTTGTCTCGCAGCTGCTTGACGACATTGCCAACCTGAAGGCCATGCTGCATGCGATATCTATTGGTGGGCGCCCAAGGCTGTTAATTGCAAAGGCGCTACCCCATCCTTGTCTTGGCTGATGCCTACAAGACCTTGGTACCTGGCGTGGACTGTGGGTGACTAGACTGCCAAGTGCTGAGAAGGAAGTGACGGCAGCCTGACAGTGCAGCCAGGAGCCTCAGGGACATATACATGTGTTTCCATGTATCAGCCATTAAGTGCTGCACCTGTTTGGCAGAATGCGGTTGCTAGCTGACGGTGGTCAAAGCTGTTGCTGAGCCTGTGCATGCAGGCGTGCATGCAGGCAAGACAGTGAATGTGTTCACTCGATGCCTGAGCAGAGACAATCGGTGGGTGTGGGGCCGGGGCGGTTCGTGAGGCGTGTGTGGCCGCGCGCGCAGCGGGGACAGTGACGGACACGTTTGCGGACTACGTGGTAGGCCACGGCGAGCTCTGGTGCGCGCAGCTCTTTGCCGCGACCGTGCGGCGGCTGGGCGCGGAGTGCGAGTTCATGGACACGCGCGAGGCGCGCCTGCCTCTGCGCTTCTGTCGTCCATCAGCCGTAGTACTCATCTGAGTGTCGCAGTCTTCTAGTGCTGTATTTGACGGTGTGTACAAGGCGGAGACCGCCAAATGGCCGAGGACGCTGCAATAATATCGAGGCTTGCATGCCGTTATGTGCTCCTGTCCGAGTCTGTCAGGCGGCACAGAGCATGCGTCTGTGTCTCAGCATGGACGCGTGCGGCGCGCGGCCGAGCCCGCCGATGTGAGGTGACTCAGCGGTAGCATGTCTGGAGGCGCGCCCTGGTAGGGCTGGCGGCCAACCCTACGCCAGCGCGGCCGGCGCAGGTGCTGGTGGTGACGCCCACGGCGGACGGCAACAGCGTGGACGTGGACTACGACGCGTCCAACGCGCGCCTGGACGCCTGGGCCGGGCGCCATGGGGTGCCGGCGGTGCGCGCACGTTGGGCCGGGGTCGCGCTTGTGTGTTTTGAGGCGCCATGCGCGCGTCTGCAGCATGGCCAGGCGCATGTGGGACTCTGTGCAGAGTCGTCAGTTCTGCGCAGCGGCGGTCACGCCTCGCCTGCAGAACGTAGCCGCTTGCACCATATGCCGCACTGCAGAAGCGCCCTTACGTTCTCGATGCGACGTCGCTATAGAGCAGCGCGTCATTGAGCAGCCTGTGCAGCTCTGCAAGGCTTCCTGATGATTGGCCAAGCGAGCTTTTCCTGGTTGGGGTAGGGCTGTATGGGCCGGAAGGCCCGCATCGGGTCTAGCAGTTCGTGCTGCGGAGCGTAGCCTAATCAAGCGGCGTGCGCGGCGCGGCGCGTGCAGGTGCTCGTCGCGACTGGCTTCATCGCCAAGAACCCGGCCGGGCAGGTGACCACGCTGCGGCGCAACGGCAGCGACTACAGTGCGACGATCGTGGGCGCGCTGCTGCGCTCCGCGCGCATCGTCATCTGGACCGACGTGGACGGCGTGTTCAGCGCGGACCCGCGCAAGGCGCGCGCGCGTCGACCCCGGGGGTGCCCGTGCGGGGTCAGTGCATGTGATGGGGCTGAGGCGTACACGGCAGGTGCGCCGGCCCCGTTGAAAAGGGCTGTACGGCTCCTCCGGCAGGCCCGGCGGCCTTGCACCAGCGGCCGCTTGGTGTCCAAGCTCTGTGGCGGGCTGCGCAGCGCTGGGGAGGGAGGGGCTGGCCGATGCTGCTGTCAGCTGACGGCCCGCCACGGCTCTGGGTAGGCTTCTGGTGATCCCAACCTTACCCTTTTGCCTACCAAGCGCGGCGCTCGGCGCGGGCAGGTGGGCGAGGCGGTGTGCCTGGACAGCCTGAGCTACCACGAGGCGTGGGAGCTGAGCTACTTCGGCGCGAGCGTGCTGCACCCGCGCACGACCATGCCCGCGCGCAAGTTCGGCATCCCCATCCTCATCCGCAACTTCTTCAACCAGGCCGCGCCCGGTGCGGCCCTGCTGCGCGCGCCCATGGGCGGCGGCCGCGGCGCCAGGGCGTTCGCGGACGCCAGCCGGCGTTGAGGCGCCCGACTGCCGGGGCGTCCATTCTCTGGCTACGTACCTTGTTGCATGCGTGCAGTGCACTTGGCTCGATACAGAAGCATCCCAGCCCATGCTGACCAATGTTGTCATGTTTCTGTTGCAGTCGGTACCGCCCGCGTATGCCGCATCTACATGGTGAGTCGGAGGCGTGCGCAGGCACCAGGATCAGCGACGACGCTGGCGCGATGGCGGACGCTGTGGGCAGCGGCAAGGGCCTCGTCAAGGGATTTGCCACCATCGACAACGTGGCGCTGATCAATGTGGAGGGCACCGGCATGGTGCGCGCCTCTCCCATCACGCCCCCGGTCGTGCACGCAAAGTTTTACTGGATTGCGCTCAACGGTAATAGGCTGCATGCGCTCAAGACACGCCCTTGACGCAAGCAGACCTCATACTTCTGCATAAACTTGCCGCTGCATCAATGTTGCAGGTTTATAACATGCCAGTCCACTGACTGGTTGCCTCTCGACCAGTCGACGTCAGGCAGCCGACAACCCGCCAGACAAGCCTGCTGCGGCATCACTGCCAGGGAAGCTGAGGGAGCGCTTCTGACAGTCGTCCCAGCGCTGCCAGCCCTGATGCGTAGCTGTGGGCCCTGTGCGAGGCGCAAACGCGCGCGCGCGCGCGCGCCAGGTGGGCGTCCCGGGCGTCGCGAGCGCGATCTTTGGCACCATCCGCGACGCGGCGGCCAACGTGATCATGATCAGCCAGGCCTCCAGCGAGCACAGCGTGTGCTTCGCCGTGAAGCAGGCGCAGGGCGAGCAGGCGGTCGCGGCGCTCAACGCGCGGTGCGCCGAGCCCTGCGCCGTCTACCATGCGCCTTTGGCGAGGGAGCATGCATGAGATTGAAAAGTGAAGAGGCTGAAGACTTTGCTATGGGATTACGTAGGGGTTGGAGACAAGCTATTGCAGCAGAGGCCCGAAAGCGCAGACGCAGGGGGTGCTGATATCATGGGTGCCGCCCATGCGCCTGAAGTAGAGCTGGGCGTAACTCAGTCAGGATGCCGCAGGTGCGCATCCTGGGTGTGCACACTGTCGCTGCGCGGCAGCAAGGTTAGCCGGGCCTGACCAGCCGCTCACGCCAGGCCCGCCCGGCGCTCGGCCTGTTTGCGGACGCCATCAAGGCCGGGCGCATGGTCAGCTGCGCCTGGACAGCCGCTCATACCAGGCCTGCGCGGCGGCGCGCGCAGGTTTGCAGACGCCATCAAGGCCGGGCGCATCAGCAAGGTGGAGAAGATCGACGACTGCTGCGTGCTGGCGGCGGTCGGGCGGCAGATGGCCAGCCGCAAGGGTGTGGCCGCCACCATGTTCTCCGCGCTGGCCAAGGCCAACATCAACATCAGGCGCGCGCGCGCACCCGCCGCGCTCGCCCCTCGCCGCCGCCGTGCGTTGGGTGAGGAAAAACAGGTCGCGTGGCATGCGATCTGGCTTGGGCGGCGCATGTTCCGCGTGCGTGTGCAAGGAAGGCAGCATCATGGGGCAAGTCGATGGCGGCAAGCACAGGGCGCGCGCTGCCGCGCCTCTGACGCGGCGCGCGCAGCCGCGCGCAGGTTCATTGCGCAGTGCTGCAGCGACACCCGTTGGTGCGGGGCGCGCACTGCCGCGCTGCTTGACGCGGCGGTGCGGCCGTGCGCAGGTCAATCGCGCAGGGCTGCAGCGAGTACAACATCACGGTGCTGATTGACCAGCGCGACGCGCGGCGCGCGCTGCGCGCGGTGCACGGGCGCTTCTACCTGGCCACGCTGCCGCTGGCGGTGGGCCTGGTGGGGCCGGGGCTCATCGGCAGCACGCTGCTCACGCAGATCCACCAGCAGCAGGCGGTGCGGCGCCCGCCGCCCGCGCGCGTCGCCGCAGGGTTAGAAATAAAACCTATCTGACATGCGCAGCCACAGAAGGTTGTTAATAGACCGGCCGCCAACGCGTGCGGCGGCGCCGCAGGAGCTGCGCGATGAGTTCGACATCGACATGCGTGTGCTGGGCATCATTTCATCGGAACGCATGCTGCTCTCTGAGACGGCCATTGACCTGGGCCACTGGCGCGAGCGCTTCGATCGGTGCGCTCATTCGTGTGTCAAGAGTTCATGTTGCTGCATCCTTTTGTTGTACCTGCATCTCCTTTGCCAGGCCGGAGACTTCGTGTTGCTGCGTCCTTTTGTAGTGCCTGCGTCTGCGGAGCGAGGCCGATGCAGGCACCCTGCACGTGCGATGCTGGCGATGGTTGTGATTGTTATCAAGCGAGACGAGAGCTCAAGAACGAGGCGGTCAGCCGGTGCCGAGGCGTGGCCCCGGGCCCCAACGCAGGGATGCGCAGCCGGCGGACATGGACGCGTTTGCGGCGCACCTGGCGGGCAACTATGTGCCCAACACGGTCATCGTGGATGCGACCGCCTCCTCGCGCCTGCCCGAGCGCTACATGGCCTGGATGCAGGCGCGGCCCCGCACTGGCAGGGGTGCATTGATAGTTGGTGCTAGCGCTGGCGCACACCATGCTGGAGGCAGGGTCAGTAGCTCTTAATCTTGGATGCACTGAGGCGCGTGTCATTCGGCATGCTACGCCTATATGTCCTGCAGCTGCTTGGGTTCAAAGGTGTCGGCCAAGTCCCCTGCAGTTTGTGTCAGTCTGCTGCCCCTCAAGACGCCGCACAAGCAGCAGGCGCGGCCAGGCCCGCCGGCCCGCCGGGCCCGAGCGCAGCGCGCGCGCGCGCGCAGGCGGGCATCCACATCGTGACGCCCAACAAGAAGCTCAACAGCGGCCCGCTGCCGCAGTACCAGGCACTGAGGCAGTTCCAGCGCGGCTCCTACATCCACTTCTTCTATGAGGCGCGCCCTGCGTGAGGCTGGGGGTCTGGTGGTTCTGTGGCAGGGTGGCAGTGCGTGTGGACATGCCTGCTGCTCTGCCAATGTTCGCTGTCACGTCACTCTGACCCCAGTCTGCCATAAAGGGCTGAGGGGGCGGCTGACATGTCGTGTGCTGTCGCAAGATAGGCGGTAAGGCTCTAGGATGGCAGCTAGCATTCCACCCTACGTCTGCAACATAACCAGAGTGGCCTGGGATGTAAAACCTATTCACAGTTTGTCTGAGCGCTCGCCGTGACGACAGACTTTGCACTCAAACCACTGAGGCCTCTTTGTGCGCTATTCTTATCAAGACCAACTGTGTGCTGACACAGCTGTGCTCCTCGCTCTTGAGCAGCGACAGCAAGGCTTGCCTTGCCCTTGTTGCCAGTGCCTTCCTGGGTGCTGGCTGCCCTGCCCGCGTGCCTGTTGCGGGGCAGCCTACCATGGAGCCTTGCACATGCACGTGCTGCGGCATGCGTTAGCATGTGGCGTCCTGCGGCTCACCGGCGCGGGCCGCGCGGCGCGGGCAGGCCACGGTGGGCGCGGGCCTGCCCGTCATCGCGACGCTGAAGCACCTGGTCGACACCGGCGACCGGATCCTGCGCGTGGAGGGCGTCTTCTCCGGCACGCTGTCCTTCATCTTCAACTCACTCGCGCCCGGCCGCGCCTTCTCCGACGTCGTGGCCGAGGCGCGCGCGCGGCCGCCCGCCGCCCCGCCCCGATCCGATGCGCGCGCGCGGGCCTGCGAGCGCCCGCGCAAGGTCCGCTTGACTGGGCATGGCATTGGTGGACGCCTGCTGACCGGCGGCCTGCTGCGGCGCGCCGCTGCCGCCGCGCGCAGCGCGGCCGTGCGCAGGCCCGCCGCGGCCGGGCGCCGGGGCACCTGAGAGGGTATCTGGAGCGCAGGCCAAGGCGCTGGGCTACACGGAGCCGGACCCGCGCGACGACCTGGCGGGCATGGACGTGGCGCGCAAGGTCACCATTCTGGCCAGGCACGCGCCCGGCGCGCGCGGCGCGGCCCGAGGCGGAGCCAGGGGTGCATGATTGCGGTGCCCACTCAGCTGATGGGCTCGGCCGACATGCATGGCTATTGATTGTGGGAGTGCAATGGGCACGCTGCCTGTAACGTTGCCTATAATGTGGGCGCATCAACCTATGATGTGGTTTGACGAACCTCACAGGTACTATGATGCGGGCCCTAACAAAGTGAGAAATGGTGTTGGCAGGGAGACGGGCATGGACCTGGAGCTGGACGACGTGCCGGTGCACAGCCTGGTGCCCGAGCCGCTGCGCGGCCTGGCCTCGCCCGACGACTTCCTGGCGCGGCTGCCCGAATTCGACGGCGACCTTGCGCAGCAGCTGGCGGACGCGGAGGCCGCGGGGGAGTGCCTGCGCTTCGTGGGTGCGCCGCGCTGCCCAATGTCTCGTGCCGTCGATCTGGTGCACTTGAGCCGGAGCGTCGCCAGGGGCGCGTGGGAGGCTGCTCAGGAGCGCGCTGTTCTGCTGTCGTGCAGCGGCCGTTGGCAGGCCAGGTGTGTGTGCCGTGAGAGCGGCGCAGTCACGGCTTGCCAGCGGGCGCAAAGCTGGCGCAGACGCGTGTCAGGTGCAGTCCGCTGGGCTGCGGGGGTTTAGGTTTAGGGGGAGCGGCGCGGCGCAGGCGTGGTGGACTGCCAGGCGGGCAAGGGCAGCGTGGAGCTGCGGCGCTACCCCAAGGCGCACGCCTTCGCGCAGCTGCAGGGCTCCGACAACATCATCGCCTTCACCACGCAGCGCTACGCGAACCAGCCGCTCATCGTCAGGCGCGCCCCTGCTGCATGGCCCGCTGCCGCTCCTGCGTGTGCCCTCCGGCGCTGCGGCGGTATAGGCTCCTCCTACGACTTGCCTGAGGTGCGCGCGCGCCTACTGACATGCCTCACTGTCCGGCGTCCGTACAAACCCAGCTGCCTTGGGATAAGTAGGTGACTTGGTGCACAGGGGCCCTGGCGCGGGCGCGGAGGTTACTGCCGGCGGCGTATTCAGCGACCTGCTGCGCCTGGCCGCATACCTGGGCGCTCCCTCTTGAGGACGTTGCTGTGCTTCGCCCCTGTGGCTGCATAGATACATGGGTCAATTGCAAAGCCGCCTGGCTGAGGAGCGGACATGGGCAGGCTTTGGGGTCTAGAATTCTAAAAAGAAGAACGTATGGATCCTGGTAAATTTGGTCTCAGACTGCGTCTGCAGTCTCTAGGTAGTTGCCTTATGGAGTTGCCTTGCCGCTCAGTCTCTGGACATTCTAGAATGAGCTTCATGTGCTGGTGTTTGCAGAATTGTGTGGAATGCACAACCAAGGGAAGTGCACTTTGGGGAATGCTTCACTATGGCTGCATAGGTGTGCGGCTGCAACATTGCAGCTGTGACGCAACAAAGTCACTCATGACATGCGAACGGCGGCGTGCTGTGCGCTTGATGCATAACATGACGGCATAACATGACGGCAGGGCATGCCGCACGCCGTAGCGGTCAGTAGGAGCATGCGTTCAAGTCCCGCTCACTTGCTGAAATCTAAATATCCAGAGTCTTCTCAGGTCCCTCGCTGGACAGAGCGCCCACTCGTGCACAGCGCACTCCACTCATGCACACGCGGACCGCCTGCGCCCGCTACCTCCCCGACACACGGCCGCCCCGGCGCACGACTGCGCTGCTGGCGGGCTCATGATAGGGTTAGGGTAGGTGATGGCTCATGCCAGTGCGCCCTGGTTCTTCAGCAGCTCGGCCTCGATCTTCTCGAGCCGGCCCTTGACGGACAGGTCGATCTGCGAGGAGCCGAACTCGATGACGAAGCCGGCGATGAGCGACTCGTCGATGACCGGCTTGAGCTTGATGTTCTTGGAGCCGGTCAGCTCCTGCAGCTTCTTCGCGATCAGGAACTGGTTCTCCTGCTCCAGGCGCACCGCCGAGCGCAGCGTCGCGACCTGCGCAGCGCGCGGCGGAAGTGTGAGCGCCAGGCGGCTGGCGAGCCATCCTGCAGACCTCAGAAGCCGTACATGACTCTGCCAAAGGCAACGCTTTTCAGTGACTATTTATTCATCACTGGCAAGGCATGCTTTTATTTCTGATGGCTACTACTTGTTGGCCTGCATGCTTGCACTCCAGGCGCTATGGACAGGCCGGCCAACTCGCAACTAGTGTGCTAGGAAAAAGTTTGCAGCATGTTTTGTACAGCACAGGTGTCGGGTGCTTGACGCGCCTGCGTGTCGGTCAGGCGGCAGTACGCGGTCTGGAACGCGTCGAAGATCTGCTCCATAGCCACCAGGCGGTCTGAGTCCAGCAGCAGGTTCATGAAGTTGAGCGTGTGCTTGGACAGGCCCGCGTCGTTGGCCAGCGAGGACAGCAGGTCGCGCTTCTTGCCGATGTCCACCATCGGGTTGAAGAGGAAGTCCTTCACGTCCGGCGTCTCGCGGATGGCCGCCTGCGCGTAGGTGCGCATTCTTCGCACTAGCAGACAGTAAGGATGTCACGGCCACTTGCAGCAGGCCACGATTCAAACACTTGTAATTACCTTACGCGCTTGAGCAGTGGTGTGCCCGCACATGTCTTTGAAGCTTGTCAACTGGGCAGATTAGTGTGCCTCCGTGCAGACACCACACAGCCAAGCACCACTGGTAAGTTCCGCACATGGACTCCATGTCGCCCTCTCCACAAACGCTCTTGATCAGCCCGGCAGCGCGTGCACCACAAACAGCGGTGACCCGGGCCAGTACAGCGTGCGCAGCGCGCATGCCTGCAGGGAGTCCACATCCGCGTGCACGGTGTCCAGCGCGTTCTTCTCTTGCGCCAGGTCCACCAGCGCGTTTGCGTACGCAGATGACACCTTGTCAAAGTCGTTCGCCTGCGGTGCATTGGCGCCTGCTTGAGCTTCGTGGCAAACGGACTGCGGTGACTTCCCACGGAGGGCTCCAGCGGCGTAAGCAAGCCCGCCGCAGGCCAGGCACTCTGGGCCGCAGAAAGTGCGCAAGTGCAGGGTGCGTTGGAACAGCCACGCACTCCACCAGCCACCCATCCCCAACCTCATCCCACCAAGGATGGCATCTTGCACGTGCTTGGAGCTGCTCGCCAATGCGCTGGCATTGCTCGAGAATGTCCTTCCAACCTGACCCCACATCGTCTCTGCGGGCAACAACACAGCCTCACCGCCATCCGCGTGACTTGCCGCGCCCTCCTGCCCTGCACGCGCGGCACGGCTGCCCGCAGCGCGGCTGTGCTGCCAAACGCGTTCGGCAGCCGGCAGCCCCGCAACGAAGACATGGCCAGCACCATTGCGTGCACGGCTCGTGGTGGACGTCCTGGCAGAGGAGGGGAGGCGCAGATAAGGGGCTGAGCGCCCAGAGCTCGTGCTCCGAACCAGGGTAGGGTCTCATACTGGTCCAAAATGAGACTCTTTGTGATTAAGAGTTGCAAACATGTTCATGACGTGCCACGGACATGCCGGTCGTAATCAATGGTTAACTCTGGTATGCCCGCCATTGCGTCACCCTTGGGTGGAAAAGTGCATGGCCGTCCACTGCCAAGCCCCACAGACACAGACCTGCTGTGCGCATATACTGCTAAGACGGTCATGGGAAGGCACAAGGTCCCTGACGTTAGGTACGAGATGCACAAACCTCAAGCTGCAAGGCTGCCAACGCAAGCACGAGCACTCATCCGGGCGTATACTCGGCGACAGGCTCCATCCTGCCGGCCTGCGCGCCGCGCTGCGCGCCGCGCACGGCCGCCGGCGCGGCAGGCGCGCCGCAGGCGCGCAGCGCGCCCGGCGCGCCGCCGACCCAGCTGTCCAGCCCCGCGCAGTGGGCGGCAGCCTGGACGCGCCGGAAGTAGGGCGGCAGCGGCTCGGCCGCCCAGCCGCTGCACCGCAGGAACAGCGCGCGCTGCCGGCACTGCGCCGCGCACGTGCCCTGCATCAGCGCTGCCCTCGACCTGCGCCCTGCTGCATCATGCGATATGTATCCCATGAGAGGCAGCGCACCAGCCGCCGCCCGGCACAGCCAGTCGTGCCGGCAAGGGCATGAACATGAGAGCACCTCTCCACCCTGCAGAGCAAAGTACCCGGCCAACAAGACATGCTGTGGTGGGTGCTGCGGGCTGCATGACCAGCCCTGTCTTGCTCCATGGCCTGCTTACCTGGACGTTACCTATGAAAGTGTGCATGCTGTCTTGCACGTCAACGGGGCCCAGGAGCGCGCCCAGGCGCGCGCGCGCGCCGCACGCACAGCGGGCCGGCACAGCACGGAGCAGGCACGCGCCTCCAGGCACGACATCACTAGCTCTGGCGCGGCCATGGTGGTCGCCAGCGTCACCACCGCGTCGAGCCACGCGTCGCCGGGCTGGTGCGCCACGTTCTGCCCCAGCAGGAACGCGTATGTGATGCTCTTCAGCGCGTCCACGACCAGGAGCGTCGTCATGCGCAGCTGCGCACGGCAGAAAAACTGCTGAGCTAGTCGCATGAGCATGCAAACCATAGTCCAGGCTGACGTGTGCCGCGTCGCACAGGTGCACTCCCTCTGTGCCCAGCTGAAATGCATTTACCGTGCACCACGCGCGCTTGTCTTTTAGGCATCCTTGCAGCAAAGGTCAGCCAATAATGCCAAGCAACAGCAGAAGACCTGCGCTGCAGAACACAAAAGCCACGTACCTTTCAGCAAACATCCCTAAAAAACCTCAGTCTGGCCAGAATACCAGCCAAAGCGCGCTACATCCGCACTGACCATATCCAGCTTGGGGGCGCACTCGGTCAAACGTGTGCAGGTAGGTCGAAAAGGCCATTGCGGTGAACGGAGTTGATACAGGGACCTGCAGACGCCCCACACCCTAGGGCAACGGTTCAGGACCAAAGGAGGCACATAGCATTGCAGCACAACCTGCTGCTTGCACCAAGAGCTTGCAGCTCAAACAAAGCGCATTTGCCTCTGCAAAGGCGTAGCAGCCAAACAGGAAGTGTGATGTTGCCCACCTCGCCGCTGTGCAGCAGCAGCACGACAACCATGCAGAGCGTGTGGTTCGCTAGTTGCGCGTGCGCCTTGAGCGCCTCCAGCCCAAGCAGCTGGCTCTGGCTGCATATCCTCAGCATCCTGCAGGCCATAATACACCTACAAGCACCAAACATGATGTCACTATCCAGTTGGACACAGCTATGATGTTCACACCAGGTGCGACAAGCCAGTCTGCACCAGACAAGCCAGTGACCAGAAACTGCAGGCAGGGCCGCAGCTTTAAAGAAAACCCTGCAGGCAGACGCGGGTCAGGCCAGCGCAGGTAGCGCATCTCACGCGGGGAAGAAGACCAGGCAGCACCTGAACGCCTGCCGTCAGGAGGTAGAGTGCAGCGATGAAAATGTACCGTACGAGCGCGTGGGGTGCACTGCGCCGCGAGCAAACTGCTTGATATATGCGGCGCAATGCTGACGCGAACAGCGTCGATGATTTTTATTGTCGCGCGAAGAGGCCCACCCGTAGCTTCGCGGGTGGTGCTCCCACAGGAAGGCGTAGGTGAAGCGGCCGATTGCCGTCAACCACATGGCACCGACTATGAAGCGCAGCCGCGCGGATGTCCAGTGCGTCTGCTTGCTCAGGTGCAGCAGGAAAGCAGTCTCCGCACGCGCGTCGCTGAATACGAACCAGTCCGCCTGCGCCTGCTGGCGCAGCCCGCCCTTCATGACCGCTTTGGCGTCGAGCACAGCATCCTTCCGTGTGCACTCCTAGAGAGGAGCGACAGCTTTAGCTAGAGCCCTGAGCCTTCCACCGGGTGCTGCAAGACCGGCTTTCCACCTAGCGCTCTAGTAACAGCTAGGAGAGGGCATTAGTAGACCCTAGCAGCGCACTTTCAAAGGCTTAGGACCAAGGTACATCAAGTGTAAAAGCTTGCATGCTGGTGCCGCTAAATGTGGAGCACATGCCGCATGCTGGCAACATTCTCCTGAAGTGCGTGCTTAATGCTGATGTATGAGAGTTGGACCGCTGTGTGCGCTGGCTGGGAAGATTGAAATTGTGCTGGAGCTAGGGAGCGTATGACGACAATGCTTTCTCTTTGTACACAGTTTGCTACATGTGCGCCCGTGACGCCTTGCAAAAAGCCCGGAGTACGTCCCAGGCCGCGCGCTGGCAGGCGACCGAGCAGTAACGCGCCACCAGGCAGCCGCTGCACAGCTGGCAGGCCTGCGCAAGCTCCAGCTCGTCGTCGCCCTCAAAGTTGCTGCCCTCAAAGCAGCCTGCATGGCAGCAGCCAAAGATTGGCCCGCTCAGCCTGCGGGCTTCAAGCGCGCGTGCAGCCACCTTTGCGCTCTCGGGCTGCGCCGCGGCGTGCTCAGTTCTTAAGCTGGCGTGAGCACACAGCTCCATCCCCCAGTCGAACGGGCGCGACTGCTTGCAGGCACGCCGGAGCGCGCGCAGCAGCGCGGCGCACGGCAGGCCGGCGTCCAGGCCGAGGGCCTCCCGCAGCGCCAGCGCGACCTGGCGCGCGCCGCTCACGCCGTTCGCTCCCCTGTACCGGGTAGGCAGGTGTGGCTACCTCAGGCAAGGTGGGATCATCATGAGCTTGTCAGCGCTGCCTGGTGGTCGCCAGTGTGAACAGTGCTCACTTATGCTGCGTGGTCAGCACAGGCACTCGTGTCTTCCTAGGACTGATGCTCTTTTCTGTTGCACAACACACCGTGGAGGCCAACAAGTGTCTACTGAACATGATGCGACGGGTAATGTGCTGCCAGGTAGGCACGCCATGTTGCCATGCCAAAGCATATCGCATGGGCATGGCAGTGATTGCACTCCAAGAGCACCGCCTCACCATCCGAAGCATACGCAGAGATGCACTCCCAGCAGCTTGGTGTGGCCTCAAGGCTCGACTCCTCCAGCAGCCTCTGCTATCCGCGTGCAGCCCTGACGCAGGCAGCATGCAGCAACATTGCAGCGCCTCGAGAGCCCGCACCTCCGGCATGGCCTCTGCAAACGCGCCTAGCACCTTGCCCATGACTGGCTGCCCTCTCGACTGCGGAGTGTCATTCCCGTACGCAAGCCGCCCCAGGATCGCGGCCCGTGGCAGGACGCTGCACGCCAGCGTCCGCGCCAGGGGCTGGACGGCGATGACGATGTCGCACATGTAGTCAAGCAGCTGGCGCATGTCCAGGCTCGGCAAGCCTGCCGCACCGCGTGCTCCCATGCCAATGCTACATTTGTGCACCCTGAGTGCACATTTTGTGCACTCCCACAGCGCGCCATGCGCTTGCACACCCCGATGGCATGCAGGCGCATGCATGCTCCATGCTGCCTGTCTGGGCCGTCCAATCAACCAGCCCCTGTTCATTGCGCATGCGACCAATGCATGTGCATCGCCAGCGCCGCGCTGCTCTCCGCAAGCAGCCCAGCAGGAATGAGAGGGTGCGTGCGGTCACATCCAGGCAAGCCAGGCACGGGTCAGAGCTGGCGCTCTGCCGGCATGCAAACGCTAGCGCCAGGCGACGCTGCAGGCAACGCGGGGAGCATGCAGCAGACGGCGGATGCGCACCTGAAGCATATGCGTCGATCATTGAGTGCAGGAACCGAGTGGGCTGGCAAGCGACCAGCAGATCAGCGTCCAGTCGCCCGAGCCTTGCGCACGCGCCCTGCACGAACAGCCAGGCAGACAACTGCAGTAAGCTGTGAGAGGCGTTGCAGCTCTCCTGCCCTCGGCAGGAGCGTGCGCGGGCCGCTGTGTCCAACCCCACCCGCCCGCCCCACAGCAAATCAGGACGCCCGCACACTGTGAGTTGGAGGCCACTCAAAAAGGTCAGTGTGGGGCCCCGGCTACCTCGTCAGGCCAAGGCCTGGTGCTGGCGTGTGGGCCCCGGCGAGGCCGCAAAAGGCCACTTCGCACCGCAAGCACAATAGCGGCGGCAGGCTGGACCTCGTCCTCGGGACTTCTGTCCGCCGCATCCCCCATAGCCTCCAAGGTTGTGCTAATGTTTGCCATGAGCGGCGACAGCAGCTCGCGGCACAAGAAGAGGAAGAAGTGCCGCGGAAGCTCTCGAGCGCCAAAAAAAACCACGCTGTTGCAGTGGGCTCGTGCCTGCGGAGGCAGCAGTACGCCCCAAGCGTCAGGCGCGCGAATGGATCGCGCAGGGATAAGAGTCAGCGAACGGCCTTGCAGCAGTGCATGGTGCGCCGGGCAGGGAAACACCGCGCAGATCATCTCAACCGACTCCTCCGGGAGGATCCCCTCCGGGAGGCTGGAAGGGAGCCGCGTGAGTGACTTCCTGAGCGTGACCACCAGAGCCTGCGCTGCCTGGGAGCAGCCCTCGCAAGCAGCTGCCCCTGCGGGCTGCGCTGCAGCGTGCTCCCTGAGCGCCTCGTGGGCGGCAATGAAGACCTGCTCGCCAGGCCAACTGTGCTGCTTGAGCACACGCGTTATGCAGCAGGCACTCACTGGCGCAACAGCGTGACGCCACGTGACCCCGCACCATGTCTGCTGTGGCCACATACTCGTCATCTACTGCCGGGCCCCTGTTCACATAGCGCACGCTCACATCTGCGGCACGCAGAATGATGTGCTCGCAAGGCTCTGTCACGTTGTGCCGTCTGGGCTGCCAGAGGCGACCTGCTCGACAGTTTAGTCTGCCCGGCACAGGAAAGCAAGTCGCAGCTACTGCAGACAATGTTGTTTTTCGAAATAAAAACCAGGCAGCATAATCCCCTACTCCGGCAACTCAGTTTCACTTCACAGCTTGGATCACACAGAGCGCAAGTTTGCCGGATTCAGTGTACGATGCCAAACATCATGCAAGCGGGTTGTGCGCCGGCCGCAACCTGCACACGCGCGAACACCGTGCTGCGCCCTGCTTGCGTGCGTTCCCTGAAATGCTATACTGTCCATCTGGTCTTAGCTCGTCCAAGCGGACTGCTGCTGTCCACATGCACCTTTGCTCCCATCACATGACACCTGTGGCACCACTGCTGGCAGGCATGCGGTAGTACGGAGAGGTGCAGGCTGTGCAGTGCAGCCCACGCTTTCAGAGCGGTCACCTTCCCCTCTTCCAAGACTCCCTTGCCTGAGGGCCATCGGTTACGTGTGCCCAGGCGCTTGGTGGGGCTGCGCACACTTCGCGGCGCGTGGCCGCAGCCTTGAAGGGCAGGAGCACGCAGCCACTGGCCGCCGGCGCCTGCCCGCCGCTGCGCTGCCCTGCACGGAGGAGCACGCGTGTGCACTGCTCCGCCCCGAGCCTCACCGTCAAGGAGCCGGTGCGAGCTCCGGAAGAATTGAGATGCACTCAACAAAGCCACAAGGATGTTACAACTCAGTTTGTGCTAGGCAGGCTGCTCTGCACGCTTTCTTTATGAAATGCCGGCGGGCCGGAGTGCAAGCACCCGTACAGAGTCAAGAGCGCCTGCCGAAGCGCACTGCCAGTGCCGCTTGTCCTGCTGAAGCAAATACGCTGGTGCCACTCCCTTGGGTCACGTCCTTCGGGGCCGGTGCATGCACTGTGCGTCAGGCCGGCCAGGACCTGGCCGCTCACGTGCCCTTGGAGGGTCTGCAGGTTTGTTGCAAGTTTATGGTGGCGAGCAAGGGTTTCTTAGCCTCACAGGCCCTGCGTATAGGCTGCCTATGCACCGAAGCAGGCAGGTCAGGCACCAGGAGCCCACAGAAGTAAAACGGCGCTGCCTCCATGATCCTAGTGCCATGCAAAGCGAAGCACAACGCAAACTGACGGAGCCAGGTGTGTGTAATGGCCCAGGTCACCGTCTCGCTCACGCTACATTCACAGCCTGGATGGCCAGCCAGCTGGGCAGCAGACAGAGCGACTGTCAGCTGCGCGCCTGCGCGCGCGCGGCCGGGCGCGCGCGCCGCTCACGCGGCCGGTGCGCGCGCGCGCGCAGGCGACCGGCGTCGAGTTCCCCGAGGTGGTCAGCCTGTGGGGCGCGAGCGACCCGTTCCGCTCCGTGGGCGCCGGCGTGCGCGCCAAGAAGTTTGCCTTTGTGCCCGTGAAGGCGCGGACGCACGCCCACCCGCCGCGGCTCCGCTGCGCGTGGTGCGCTCGCAGGGGCAGGCATTTTCTGCCATTTCAGGGTTAGGGTATGGTTAGGGTACTATACCTTCCCCGCACGCGCGCAGGTGTACGCGGTGACTGTGTACGTGGAGGCGGAGAAGGCGGCGCGCGAGCTGGGCGTGCGCAGCCGCGGCGGCTTCTTCGAGGGCGACGCCGACGAGGACTTCGCGCTCGCGCTCGTGGACGGCGCGTTCGCCAAGGCGCTCGTCGTGCACCTCGTGCGCAAGGTGGACGGCAGGACGTTCTATGAGGCGCGGCCCTGGCCCGCGGCGGAGGCAGGCCACTGTGTGCGTTCCCTCCCGCTGGCCAGTAGACAGCCCAGCTGGGTCCGCCGCAGACGGCCCTGTTGTGCGTGATCATGCATGCCCCACTTTCAATGCCTGCATGGCGCAGTGGGTGTGGAGAACGGCAGCGCAGATGTCAGGTTGCGTTGTCAAGGCATGCTGGGGTCCGACATACGCGGCAGTCGTGTGGAGCAGCGCCGGCGGCGGCGCAGGCGGTGCAGCTGCGGCCGGCGGCCTCAGGCGCCGGTGCCGCTGCGGGATACGGTCGGAACGTAGCAGGGGCGTGACCGCGTGGCTGCACCATGGCGGCGGCTGCAAGCAGACCCTACCCTATCCTACTCTAAATCTATCACGTCACTGGGCCGACGGCCCGCACCGCCGCCCCGCGCCGCAGGCGCTGGAGGAGGCGCTGGCGCCACGGCTGCGGCTGGCGGGCGAGGGCGCCGCGCTCGGCTCCAACCAGACCCTACCTCACCCTACCCACAAGTCATCATCTGCCCCCCACCGCAGGCGCTGGAAGAGGCGCTGGCGCCGCGGCTGCGGCTGGCGGGCGAGGGCGCGGCGCTGCAGCGCTTTGGCGAGTTCTTCCAGGGGCGCGAGCTGGAGAAGGGCACCGAGGTGGTCATGCTCTGGCGGCCGGAGGGCGCAGTGGAGCTAGCGCTGCGGCGCGCGGGCGGCCCCGAGCTCTCGCAGGCGCGGCGCGCCGCGGCGTCACGCCGGCCTGTCGAGCCGTGAACCATGTGTGAGCCGAGCGCGGTGCTGTTGGGGCGGCGAGGCTGGCTGCGCGCATGCCTCACAGGGTCTGGTCAGATGGCAGATGCGCTCTGAACGTGTTGAGCAAGGACTCACCCGGGTTGACATATGACCTCCTGGGCGCATCCACGTGCAAGGGCTCAAGACGCTTTTGGCGTTCGGTCGGGGACCAGCGACGTCCATGCGCACATCACACAGGTGTCAGGACACTTTCTGCTGACTGAAGCAAGCCCGCTTTTGCCTCGGTCCCGCGTCCGTCCCCTCCCTCCCCACGCCATGCGCGTGCGCGCAGCTGGCGCCGGACCTGCGCATCGACGCGGTCTCGCTGGGCCGCGCGCTGTTTGAGGTGTACCTGGGCAGCAACTCGGTCGTGCCGGACGCGCGCGCCGCATGGGCGCAGGGCGCGCGCGCGCTGCTCGCCACCGAGCAGGCGCGCGCCCAGGCCTCGAGCACGCCGAGGCAAGCCGACCTAAGTTGTGGGGGAGGGTCGCTTGGCGCGCAGCTGTGCGCCCGCACGCGTTCCTCCCTGTCGGTCTCCCCGGCCACGTATGGTGGGTGCACTGTGATGGCGGTGTGTGGAGCGGAGCCCTGCCGGGGTACAGCACAGGACAGGGGGAGGGGGCAGCAGCGGTGCCAGCTTCTGTCTGCTCGCAGTGTGGCACTGCGCGGTCGAGGCGACGCACGCACTAAAACGCTGTCACGCTCGTCCTGTTTGCAGAGTTTTGCAAGGAGTTGCCGGACTCTCATGCTCTGTGCCCCTGACGTGTCATGCAAATGCCGCAGGTGCGACGCAGCACGTAAACGGTTGGGCGCCTGGCATGTTCGAGCCTGTGGCTGGGGCATTCAGGACCATGACGAATGCGGCTCGAGCGTATGGCTGGGGGCTGTAGGATCAGAAAGGACAAGTGGCTCTCGGTGTGTGTACATGCGATGTTGTGCAAGGCTTGAAGCATGATGTTGAGCTTACAGACTGGCGGCGACTGCCACCACAGACCCAAACGCTGACGTCAGGGGCAGGAGAACCGCTGAGAATGGCAAGATGCCTCGACCGCTGACGAGCATGCTGGTCACGGTGCCATCCGGCCGTGACAGCGCTCGCAGCCTAAACAGCGCAGCATCACGCTAGCATTCTGTCATCCATTTCATCTTCAGTGAACAGTGCTGGCAGTCCAGAATGCTGAATGTTGTGTTGTGCGCCATCGCACAGCATCAAGCCAACCAGCGCCCATAAGACCCGATGCGCCTCCAAGGTGCTGCAGCTCAGGGCCATGCACGCATGTGCAGGGTACCTGGCTGCGGATGAGCCGCACGCGATGTGCCGGCGGGCGCAGCACTCTGCGCCTGCCCACGCCATCCGCGTGCACCACACCCTACTGTGTAGGGTTAGGGTTGGCCTTTCCGCGCCCCTACCCCTCTACGCCCAGCCAGACCTGCCCCCGTACACACAGCCGCTCGCGCCCGGCGCGCAGCAGGTTCTGCGTGACCATGAAGCGACGCACGCCCGGCCACATGCCCGTATGCCCATACATGAATCATATGCACGGCCTTTTTTGGCCCCTCCGTCGCATGTGGCAAGAAACCAGACAGCATCCCGCTCTCTCCTCCCCTCACTCGTGAAGCGGAGGCCTGCCCAATGTCAACTCGCAGAGCCGACGTGGGGGCTCCGTCTGGCTGGGCGTTAAGGCGCCAGGCAAACGGCAGCCCCGCCACCGACTGTGCGGCCAAGCCCTGCACCTGCTGAATTAAGTCAATCTAAGCTGGCCCGCAGGTGAGCTCGACCCCATGTACAAGTCGACGGTCGGTGTCCACCAGAGCTCAGACACACGCACAGGCGCCGTTCGTGCACAACGACGCCAAGCTAGAAACCCGAGAATGTGCAAACCTAGTGACCGCCCGCGAGACTGCTCGCCTGGCATGCTCAACTTCAAGCAGAAAACAGACTGCAGACGCGTGTTTCGCCTCATGCGACAGCTCGCGCGGCCCCGCATTTGCCTTGCAGGCCAGACGCGTGCGCACACGGCATTCACATGCTCCCCCGCGGACGCAGCGTGCGCATGCTGCCCGTTCAACAGGGCCAAGGCCTCTTGTGAGGCCCAGCCCGCACACCCTCGCCCTTTCATGAAGACTATCACTTCCTAAAGGACCGTCATGGCCAAGGGAATCCCATCAATGTTTCTTAACCCTCCAAATGAACCATGCGTGCTCCCGCACAGAATAGAGCGCCCGCCCTGCCATAAAATGGCTGGATAAAATGGTACACGCCAAAACAAAATAACCGCACAGGGGCCTGAAACTGGGGGGTAAAATGAAAGAGATGGCATGCCGAGCAGGACGCGAGCCGGTCATGACGGCTGCGTGCGCGCGCTGCAGCACCTACATGCAGCCTGGGCACCGGCCCCGCGTGCTCAGTACGTCAGGTTGTCGTCGAGCTTGCAGAAGCCCTCGCACTTACCCTGCGCGCCGCAGCCGCCCAGTCAGCGCCCTGCTGGCCCGCTGCAGGTGGTGGGCAGGCAGGCAGGGGTGGGGTGCGATGATGGCAGGGTCCATCGTGCTAGTAAGTGCTGGAGTAACGGACGCGCGCATGCAAGGCAATGCGGCGAGGGAGCGGGCATGCAACGTGGATGTGGCAGGAGTGAACGGGCGGCCTTGCTGCGTCGGCAGGAGCATGCCGGGCGCATGAGGCAGATTACGAGCAGAGCTTGCAAGCGGCACAATGAGCGCGTGAGGCAGATGACATCGCGTGTGGCAAGGCGCTGTGCGCGCGCCTTATCACACTTGCAGCCGACCGGCGGCACGCAGTCGCCGCTCTTCGACGGCGGGTAGGGGCCTGCGCATGGGCAGCGCAGCCTAAGCACACTGCCCGACACTGCTCCATGGGGCGCGCGATCCCTGGCAGGTCCGGCAGCGGGACGGCAGGTGCCAGGGGCGTATGCAGCTGAGCGCGCTCAAACATAGCCTGCGCGTAGAGGACCGCACACCTGCTTGCATGCGTCCTAATCTAGGGGCCTCAGACAACTCTGACAAGTGCTGAAAACTCCATCACTTGCGCCCTCGCAACTTAAGCGTGCGGCATTTCAAAGTTGACCTTGTGTGCCAGGCGTGAGGAGAGAGACACGGTGGGGCGCAGCGGGCAGCGTGCGGGGCGCACAGCCAAGCAGGTGGCTGGGGAAGGCGCCGGGGTCCCGGATGCCGAGCGTGACGACGAGCCCGGGCGTGTGCGGCAGGTATGCAAGCCCGGGGTAGCCTGAGGGTACCAGCCCCGCGTCCTTGCCCTTGGGGATGCCGAGGACCTCCTGCGGACGCGCTTCGCGCGTCAGGCCAAACCCGCCACACGTCACGGTGCTGGGCAGGGGTGTTCGCATGCGAGCGAGGGTACACTGCGACCATGCCTGCCTGACATTGCAGCGGCGTGCGCGTCGCAGCACCTTGACACATATGGCCGCTCCAGCCCAGACTCTGCCAATCATAGCTGCAAACATAACAAAGGCGCTGGGGCGCGCCTGCAGCAGCCGCGGATGCGTCTCATGCGAGACGCCCGCTGAGGCGTCGGGGTGCGCGCGCATGCCCTTGGCGGGCCGGAGCAGCGCCCTGATCCAGCTCAGCGCGGCCTGCAACCAGGCCTACATAGTCAGCCGCAGCCGGCAGGAGGTAGGCCTAACACCAGCCGTAACCCTCTCGGCAGCCACCTTGTAGAGGCAGGCTTACATAATGACCCGCATGGCCTTGGTCAGACATGTGCGGGCGCCAGATGCGCCAACGACCTGCTTACGCCATGGTGCGGCCATGTGGCACGCGCAATGCGCGGTCCTGGCGCCGACAGCCAGCCTGGCATGCAAGCGGCGGGCCTGACAGCAGCGTGGTGCAATAAATGGCAGACCAGAGGCCGGGGGCGCACGTTCATGCCGCTGGGGGCCGCCGGCGCCTCGGCCGTCGACAGCAGCGTGCGCCCCGCGCCGCGCGCCGCGCCGCGCGCCGACGATGCGGTCAGCATCGTGACTGCGGCGCCCCCCTTCGCCCCGCCCGCCGACAGCAGCGTGCGCCGGCGGGCAGCCGCCGCGGGCGCCGCCGCGATGCCGGCTGCGGCGCCGCCGCTGGCGGGCGCAGCAGTGGGCGTCGGGGTCGAGCCCGGGCCGGTGCTGTTTGTCACCGGCGCGATTCCCGGCGTCGGGCTCGCGGCGGCCTGCACGCCGCCGGTGGCGTTGCGCGGCGGCAGCGTCGCGCGCGGCTGCGACCCTGTCTGCAGGCCGGTGCTGCTGCTCACCGTCGGCACGCTCACGGTGACGGCCTCGGTCGGCGCCGTCTGGGCGGCGGCCACTACTGAAGGCGCGCTGGTCGCCGCTGTCGTGGGCGCGCTGGTCGCCGCGGCCGCGGGCGGCGTCGGCGGCGGCGTGCTCGCGGCCTGGGCAGGCGCCGCTGTCTGCGCGCTCACAAAGGCGACCTGCGGCTGCGCGGCCGCCTGCGCCGACGCGCTCACCTGGACACATATGGGACGCCGTCAGGAGCAGCCGAGAGTGGGACCGGGCCGCATGCAGCGCAGGGGCCTCTGCCCAACAATGCTGCCAACGGCATGTGCTTGGAAAGGCGGACCAAGGCATCCAGGAAGCGGCAGCATGCATGCGCGCTGGGGACGCTGCAATCGCACAGACGAAGCACAGCGTGTGCGAGGTGCGGCACAGGAGCGCGCATCTGCCGCTGTGGCTGTGGTCAGCGAGAGGGGCTGCGATGCGCACCGCAAAGCTGGACAGCGGCGGCGGCGGCGGCGGCGGAGCGCGCGGCGGCGGCGGCGGCGCCTGCAGTGACGGCCGCAGGACATCAGGAGGTGCACCGAGCACTCGAGCACAAAGCAGGCCTGTGGCCCAGCCTGCCTGCCCCACCATGCAGGACCGGCCAAGCTTGCCGGGCCGCACTGTCCCACAGCATGCGTGTCCCGGGGTACGCAGAGTCTCCGGCGCTCCCTACACCACTCTTGATTGGCACAGTGGGGATGCACGCCTCTCGCGTCTGTTTGCACTGCCCAGCACTGCAGGACACCCACTGTGCCATGATCACAGCAGCTCGGGGCATGTGGGGTGCGCGCCGCGGAGGCTCCCCGCGCCGCAACGCCCAGCGGCGGCGGCGGCGGCGGCGGCGGCGGGCTGCGTTGCGGCGGCGGCGGGCTGCGCTGCAGCAGCGGCGGCGGCGGCGGAGATGCCTGCGGCCGAGAGTGCCCAGGGCTCAACAAGCACATATAGCTAGACATGTTGCAAGGGACGCCAGCCATCCCGCATGCAGTGGGATCGCCAGCCTGCAAAATCCCCCGACGCAGCGCGACGCATAGTCTGACCAGGCTCTGCTGACTGCAGGTGACTATGCAGACTGTGCACACCTGCTCACCGGTGGCAGTCTACCGTGTTGAGCGGCAGTCTGCAATTCTGAACACGACTGCCATGCCAGTGATGAGCAGGAGACGCGCCTTGCTGGCACCCGCAACGATGCCCATCGGCGGCGGTGGCGACGGTGGCGGCGGCGGCGGGCTGCGCCGCGGCGGCGGCGGCGAGGGCGGCGGCGGGGGCGGCGACTGCGATTATATTGGACACACTCAGAATGCTTGGCACCTCCTTGCAGCGAACTTGGCCCCAGTGCGAGATACCTGTGCATGAAGATAATACGCGCGCTCCCACTGCAGCATGTTTGCGAACGACTTGGATTGTGCTGCAGGCAGGTGCATAGACCCAGTCCATCAAACCTTGGGCTCACTGGGTGCTGCTCACATTCCATCATGCACACAGTTGAAGCACAAAGGAAGCAAGAAGCATGCGGCGCTGCGCGCCTTGGTGATGGGAACGATGCCCAGCGGCGGCGGCGGCGGCGGCGGGGGCGGGGACGACGGCGGCGGCGGCGGCGACAGCGGCGGCGGCGGGGGGCTGGCCAGCGGCGGCGGCGGCGGCGGCGGCGCCTGCAGACAATCCCGCCAGGCGGTCAGGGGAGTGTCATAGCAGCCGCATGCGCCAGCCGTGTCACACGAACTGAGCACAGGTTTGCCCGAGCGCGCGCGCCCTCGCTCTATACACAGTACACGCCTGTGGAGTGTCCCTCCCATACTGGATTCCTCGCACTGTGCAGATGCAGACCTTGGCGCCACTGACGAAGCTTACATATGTGATGCGCTGTGGCCACGGGGAGGTGGCGCGCCTTGCTCCCGGGAATGATGCCCGGCGGCGGCGAGAGGTCCCCGGGCACGATGCCCGGCGTGGGCGGCGGCGGCGGCGAGGGCGGCGGCGGCGGCGGCGAGACCGCTCGCTTCGGCGGCGGCGGCGGACTGGGCGGCGGCGGCGGCGGGCTGCGCCGCGGCGGCGGTGGGCTCGGCGGCGGCGGCGGCGGCGGGCTTAGCGGCGGCGGCGGCGGTGGCGATGAACGCTTTGGCGGCGGCGGTGGCGACGGCGGCGGCGGACTGGGCGGCGGCGGCGGCGGGCTGCGCCGCGGCGGCGGCGGGCTCGGCGGCGGCGGCGGCGGGCTCGTAGGCGGCGGCGGCGGCGACTTGCGGAATGACCGCGGTGGCGGCGGCGGCAGCGGACTGGGCGGCGGCGGTGGCGGACTGGGCGGCGGCGGCGGCGGGGGCGGCGGGCTGCGCCGCGGCGGCGGCGGGCTCGGCGGCGGCGGCGGTGGAGAGGACGGCGGCGGGCTGGGCGGCGGCGGCGGCGGGCTGGGCGGCGGTGGCGGCGGGTTGTTGGGCGGCGGCGGCGGAGAGGGCGGCGGCGGCGGCGGCGCGTCCGGCGGCGGCGGCGGCGCGTCTGGTGGCGGCGGCGACACTTTGGGCGGCGGCGGCGACGCGGGCGCCGCGCCGTTGTACATCAGGCAGCAGGTCCCGCCACCATCGGCTGCAGCACCCGTGCGCATCACACTTAGGTATTGCAAAATGGGCGCCACGGGGTGGCAAAGCAAGGCTTTGCGAATCACTCGGGAACACCCAGGGCTTCCACGCATGGCCAGGCCTAGCGTGGAGCGCCCATCATCCCCGGCACCTGGCAAGGCCCATGGAAGGGCCGCGCTTAGGCAAGCGAGGCAGTCACCCGGTGCTGCGGCACACACAAGGTCTGCGGCGTGTGCACTTGGTTGGGAACCCGGCAAATTTGGGCTGGGCGGCGTCGTTTGGGCGCAGCGGAGGCGCGGCGCGCACCCGTGGCCACGTGCTGGAACGCATAGCAGTTGCCCGTGCATGCCGAGCAGCACTGCCCCGCGGTGCTCGCCGAGGCCACGACCTGGCAGTCGGAGCTGGTCGCGACGCCCGCGCCCGCGCCGCTGCCGCCCACCAGCGCGCACGTGCCTGCCGCAGCGCGCAGCGGCAGCCTCCGTGAGCTAGGCGCCCTTCCATGGCTGTTGTTGAGGCGGGCGCGCGCGGCTGCGCCGCAGGCCGGCGCGCGCGTGCCCACGCTGCCACGCAGGCGCCGCTGGGGAGGTAGAGGGCTTGGTGCACACGCGCGCATGGTCAAGACAGTGTCTGGGCGCTGGAGCTGAGCGCACGGGGTGGCGCCGAGGTTTTGGGCGCGCACCTGACGAGTAGGTGGGCGGCGGCGGCGGCGGCGCGCTCGGCGAGGTCAGGGGCGCCTCAGCGAGCAGTCGCTCCAGCTGCCGGGCGGCCTTCCGCCGCTCCCACCTGCACGCATGCAGCGCTTAGCCTTTGCGCACGCGGGGAGTGCAGTGCCTGGTAAAGGCGTATGCTGGGACAGCAGCCAAGACCGGACACGACCACAATGGTACGGCATGACTGCCACGCACACTTGCCCGCACCAGGCTGCATCACCATGTCTGTGTGGCATGCTGGCAGCCGGAAGACGCAATTGGGTGCCTCACAGCGGGGCGGGGCGGGGCGGCAGCACGCACTGGCTGTACACGGCGGCGTGGCCGGCGCCCAGCGTGGACCGCGCATGCCGGCGCCCGCTCGGCCTGCCCTCGCTCCCCTTGCTGTCGGCATCCGCGCTGCTCTCGCCGCCGGCGGGGCCGACGCCCAAGGCCGCAGGTGCGTCGGCGTCCGCCGCAGGGACGGAGGGCGCGTCCGCAGGGGTCACAGGCACGTCCGCGGGGGCTGCAGGCGCCACGGGCGCCGCGGTGGCCGCCGCCACGGGGGCGGCCGGTGGCGGCCGGACCGCCTCGGGCGCAGCCGCGGCGACGCCGCCGCTGGTCACGCCGCAGAGCTCAAAGCGCTTTGGCACCTGCACACCAGCAGCCGCGGTGTACGTCAGCACGGGCGAGGCTTGGCCAGAGTGGGCTGCAGTGTTTGGGCTGCATGGCCGGAAGGCCCGGGGCCGCCCCATATCCCACAAGGTGCTGGCGAGGCGGCATCCTGCCGCCAAGGAGCTCAGAACGGCGCGTGTCGTGAGCACGGTGCGGGCACCCGCAGGGCGCACACCAGGCCGGGCACGCATACGCCGCGCGGCGCGCGCGTGTGCCGCTCGCACAGCGAGAACGCGCCCATGTGCAGCACCGCGCCGGCCGCCAGGCCCGCCAGCGGCTGCTCCAGCGCCCACGTGCGCGCCAGCCGCCCGCAGCGCCCCTTGCACGGCTGGCACAGCTCCGACTGCGCGTCGCTCGCGTCTGCCGGCCGCGCGGCCGCGTCAGCGCGCACCCCCCGGCCGCCGGGCCGCGCGCCCGTGCGAGCACCCTCCCAAGCGAGCGGCTCGCCTGCATGCTTGCACTTCCCTTGCAGCGCGTGGCACCCGCTGTGCAGCACACGCTCTGCGGCGCTGTCGCGGTCCCGCCGGCTGCCGAGGGGCACGCAGCGGGGGGCCCGCGGCGCTCCGCGCTGTGACGCCACGCCGGGAGCGGGCGCAGCAGGCCCGTGAGGTGGGGCGCACTGCGCGGCGGGAAATTCGCGAAGGGCACGGCGCCTACGACCAGCGTGGTCGCCTGCTCAGCGCCCGCCGCCGGCTCGCCCTGGCCGCCGACTGTGGCCAGCAGGTGGCGCGCGCCCGTGCGGCAGCTGGCGCCCTCGCCTGTCTCGTTGGCGCAGCCCGCAGACGGGTCCCATGCGTACTCCACACCTGCGCCAGAGGCGGTGCTTGCTACAGCCGGTCCGCGTGCAATCGGCAGCCACCTCGGCAGCCGAGGTATAAAAGCAGCGACCGGGGTGCCCGCTCGCTCTGGGCGCGCACCCTCTTCCCGGTCGGGCTGCAGACCGAGCGGAACTTCAGGTGTCCGTCGGACAGGGGTAACCACGCCCCCGCCGGTGCCGGCGGCCGACCACGAGCTGCCGCCTGCAGTGACGCGTGATAGCATTGCTTAGCAAGCCACCCCCCCTCGAGCACCCGCGAGCCCCTGCACGCTGCATCCAGGCCTGTACACGCCTGCAGGCGCACCTGAACTGGTCGCCTGGCCTGCCGCCCCTCCCAGCAGGAGCACGGCGTACACGAGTGGCGAAAGCATCATCTCACGGGCTGCTCTGGAACCCACGCCCCACCCCCTGCTGCATGTGTGGGATCTGTGTACTGCCCCCAGCTCTGGCACCGATCTGGCCTAGCTCGCCCGCACTGCGTGTTTGACGTGACAGGCACCAAGTCGCGAGTAGTGTATGTGAGCGAACACTTGTTGATTTTGGGTGCAACAAAGTTTGCAGCGGCAAGAATAGTTGCAGTTGTTGTGCCTCCGCGGCAAGTATAGAATCGCAGTTTTCCGCGGCGTCGTCATTTTTGAAAAACTGACAGACCCTACCTTCCCCTGACTTCCCGGGCCTTGAGCCACGCCCTGCATTTGTCGTTACAGCCGCCAACCGCTGCGCAGAATCGGCCTCCTCGATCCTGTTCTAGAAGATTTTCACCAGGTGCTGTGAGCCCCTAGCTCTGGGCCCGCATCATGATGCGAACGCACAATTTTGCATGGCCGCCCCGCAGCCAGCCAACCATACGCGGGTCCCGCTCGACTCGCATAGGATTCATGCATGGGCAGTGTCACGCCTCAGTGGGGCAGGCGGGGGTCACAGGCCCCAGCCTGGACCCAGCGTGACTGTGCCGGCGCCCTCCCAGAGCTCACACGGCGCGGGCGCGCTCTCGCCCAGGCCTGCCATCGTGCTGTCCTGCGCCGTGGTGAGCACACGTGACTGCCTCGCCGCCGCGGTCACCCCTCCTTCTGGTCATGAGCGGTGCCTACAACGTGCAGGCGGCCTGACGTGTGGTGTTGCCCACTGTGCCCGCAGTCTGTCGAGCGGCGGCCAGCCTGCCCCAGCATGCGGATGCAGGCATTTCAGCTGCGCCTGCAGCGCATGCTTGGCCAGTACGCACCGGGCCAGGCTGCCCAAGCCGGCCCCGCTTGAGAGCCTGCAAGTGTCTGGGCAACGCGGTCCAACAAACGCCCGACTGCCCTGTACAAACATGCGGCCGGCCAAGCCGGCCAGCGCTGACGTCAGGCGTGAGCATGCACGGATGCCATGCCAGCTGCGCACCCAGTCCTGGTGGCCGTCGGCATAGTGATTGTAGCGCGGCGGCGGCCGGCGCGGCGCAGGCGCCGCGCGCCGCTGCGCTTCCTCCGGACGGGCCCCCAGCACCAGCACCTGCCCACCGGGGCGCTCCCATGCAGCCTGACACAGTACTGTGGCGGATCTACCATGCATGACACCTGTTGCCTAAGCAGCCCTAGCTGGCCGAAACAGGCTTAACAGTAGCACGCCTGGGTGCGCCGAAAGGCGCGCGCACTCCCCCGCCCTACCCAGAGCCTTCCTTCAAACGCCTGCAGGCGGCTGCGGGCCGTGGCTGCGGTGGCACCTGCGCAGTGCGGCTGCTCCTCCCCAGGCACCCAGCGCGAAGCGCGGCGCGCCCGAGCGCCGGGCGCGCACACCACTGGGGAGCATTTCGCGAGCGGCGCGCCAGTGTCTCCAAGGACGCACCCTGCTTGGCCGGGCCGCGCGCTGCAAGCCGCTCACGCTCCTCCTGCCCCTCCCGCTCGCGCGCGCGCCGCCTCGGACGCCGCCCTGGCCGCCCCACTCTGGCCGGCTGCCCGGCAGCGCGGCCCGGCCCTGCTGCCACGCGCTTCTGGCCGAGCGCGGTGGCAGCGGCTCGGCGGATTGTAGCTGGGGTCCGCTGTCAGCCACCATGAGCCCAAGCTCCTCCTCCACGTGAGCCTGGAGGCGCTGCACGGGCAGCCGCAGGCCGCAGACGGGGCATGCACCCACTGCCATGCCGGCGCGGCCAGGCTCCCGCTCGGCCGCCGCCTCTGGCGCTGCAGCCCTGTCGGTCGCAGGCGCCTGGCAGCGCGGCAGGGCGTCGCCATGTATGAGGCTGAGCAGACATGACGGCCGCGCAGGGGCGGCGTCCGCGGCGCGCTGCTCATATGCGGCTGCGAGTGCGGCCTGCGCCCTGCGTACGCACTGGTCAGGCGGGCGCTGTGCTCAGCTTGCTACATGACCACATTGCGTTCCGCGCACAAACCCGGACCTGGCAGCCTTCGCCTTGGCTCTAAAGTGCGAGAGCTTGACCTGTACTTCAGCTCCCATGGTCTGCCGCTACTTGACGTCACACGCCTGTACCACAGCCTCGTCGTCGTCCTCGGCCTTCTCTGTACGTTTTGAATCTGTGCCCTGTAGGGTCAGGGCTGCTGCAGCGTTCCACAGCAACGTCCCACCTCGCTCAGTGGTAAAGACTGCATCAAGTCACTTGACACAAAGGCTCCTCACACACGACGCCATGAACAGGAAGATGCTGGGTGCGGCGCCAGACCCCACGATATATTCAAGCAGATTTGTGCATTGAGTTTATATGCACTGACGCGCCGTACGCTCGCGTTAGATCTGGACCAGGTCCTGCGCAGGCTGGACTTCCCGCTGCGGCTCGCCGCGGACAGCATTGCCAGCCCCAACTTTCCGCTCATGGCAGGCTGTCTCGCGTGGCTGCTGCAGAGGTGCTCTGCCCGCTCATGACTGTTGCGCTCACAGGAGTCGCTCTGGCAGACTCCTGCGGCGCAGGGTGCACACGGTGCTGCGCCCTGCGACCGCGCTCAGCTCTGACACGGGTGCAAGTTTATTCTGCAAGACGCTGTGCACACCACGCAGGGTGGACCCAGCAGTGCGCCTGCCAAGGAGGCTGGACACCGAGCCGGCGCGCGCGCGCTTCCTGCACGCGGCCCTGCAGGCCGCGCAGGCGCGGGCGGGCCTGCGCCTGGACGCGCGGCGCCTGTACGGCGCGGACGCGGCCGCCGTGCCCGACCTCGCGCGCCTGGCGGCGCTGCTGCAGCCGCCCGCCGGCTCTGCCGCCGTGCGCGCGACGCAGCTCGCAAACTCGGTTGCACGAGTGTTGTCGGTCAGTACACCATTGGGCCCTCACAGCCTCCGCCCCGTTTCCGCCGAGCAGACCTGCTTGGCTGTAACCCTCTGCATGTCTCCCTCACTCTGTTTGGCATGGTCTTGAGCACGCCTTTGGGCGGCCACGATACACGCAGCCTCAAGAAAATGCGCATGCGTCGTGCAGGGCGAAGGAAACCTTCTGGCAGCCGGCACGAGCCGCGGCGCGGATGCCGACAGCGACCAGGCCGGGGCTGCGGACCCCTTGAGCGAGCGCCTGCTGGGGACCAGCCTGGAGGCAGCCGGGAGCGCGCTTCAGAGTGTACTGGAGCGGGAGCGCTGCTTGCGCGTCCTCCGCCAGAAGTGCGGCCCTCGCAGCACGCTCACTCGGCCAGGTGCAGCCAGCTGCAGGGCGGCTGCAGCCGGGGAGCCGCAGCTGCGCAAGCGCATGCCGGAGCGGGGGCGGCGAGCCTGTCGCGTCGCATGTCGTGCACGGGGGCGCTTGGGGAAGGGCCGGTCATGTTTGAAGGAGCCTGCGCAGGTTCTTGAGCGCGCGCCGCAGCACATACCTGTGGTGCCGAGGAGCCGTGCGCCGCTTGCTGCTCGCGGAATGGTCGCGCGGCGCCGTGCTGGCAGTCAGGCAGTGAGCAGACGCGCCGACCCGCCAGCGCTCCGGCAGGGCGCTGAGCCTGTCGCCGGAGGAGGTCCGGCGGCGCCTGGAGCAGGGCGCCGCCGCAGCGGAGACGGCGGCCGAGGCCGCCGTCGCCGCGGTCGACGCGCTGGCGCTGCAGGAGCGGTGCGCGCGCTGCGCCCCGCAATGAGGAAGGGTAAGAAGGGAGGAGTCGCGGCCATGACCACGAGGCCGCGGTGGCAAGGTGGCCGCTCTGGCGACGCGCTATTCAGCGTGCCGCGACCGCGCGGGCAGCGGAGCGCGCGGCTGCGCGCGCCTTGGCCCCGCGCGGAGCGCGGGGCGCTGACGCGGCGCGCGGCGCGCGCAGGGCCGCACAGGCGCGGCTGGCGGTGCGGCGAACGGAGGCGGGCCGCGCGGCGGAGCGGCTGGCGGCGCTGGCAGGCGTGCGGCCGGCGCACCAGGGCGAGCTGGAGCGGCTGCAGGCGCAGCTGGGCGCGCTCTTCACGGCCTACCTGCAGCGGTGCGGCCCGGGGGCCGCAGCAGCGGGTGAGCACCCGGCAGGTGCGGGGGTGCATGCATGGACAGGCCAGAAGCATGGTATGGCCAGCATCTGAGCGCCTGACGCCTCTTAGATGGCGTGCTGGTGGGCATGCACCCCCCATGCGCTGCCAGGCCGTCGCACACATGGCGCTGCGACAGCTGCAGCTGCGCAGTGCAAAGTCAGGCAGTCGTGCAGCGCTGGCAGGAATCCATGCATGACGTGTACAACCGACAAGCAGCCAGAAAGCGTTGGTAGCGCAGGATAAGCAGCGCGCGTGGCTGTGGATGGGGTGGAGCCAACAGCGAGTCCCCAGGGCTGACGGATGGATGGCATGCCAGATGCGCTGCAGGCAACAAGCGCATGTCCTGGTGCTGGTCCTGGTCCTGGTGCACCTAGTGCGAGAGGGCGCGCGCGCCGGCGCGCAGGTCGCGCAACCTGGAGTGGCTGGAAGCCCGGCTGGACTCGCACCAGGCCGAGGAGCGCGCCCAGCTCAAAGCGGAGGCCAGGCGCGCGCCACCTCACTGCTGCGCCCGTGACACGCGGCACCGGAATCGTTTGGTGCCCATGCACCCTCACACCTCTGCCATGCAGCATACGTCAACAGTGCGCGGGGCACTTTGCTCCACGCTTGCTGCCGCGGCACATATTGACTGGACTCGGCCCGAGTGCTCATACAGCAAGAGGTGAAGTGGCGCATGCTTCCAGGCGCAAGCGGCGCCGGCAGCGCCGCGCAGCCGCGGAGGAGCTACGCCGCACGCGCGGCGGCGGCGGCAGCGACGCCGAGGCGGCCAGCGACGGCTCCAGCGGCGGCTCGCAGAGCAGCCATGCGTCCAGCATGTCGGCGCGCTCGGCGCGCGCCGCCAGCCCCCCCGTCTGGGCCGACGCGGGCGGGGGGTGGATGAGCAGCGCGGGCGCAGGGGTGCAGGTGCAATCGGTGGGCCGGCCAGACTTGTGAGTTCTTCCTGGCCACAATGAGGCGGCCAGCGTGCGTTCAGGCGGCAACTGCGCTGCTTAGCAGCGCAATGTCATGTCTGTCATCAACGATGAAAATGGTGAGGGGGAGGCCTGCACAAGGAGCTCTGGCTACGCGGATCATGGTGCAGAAGGTAGCTGAAGCAGTGAAGGACAGAGTCCCTGGGGCTGTAGCGTGCCACATGCTGCTCTGAGGTGAGCACAGCCTAACGCCGCCAATACAAAGCCTTACACAGCCTGGTGCTCCCGCATCACAGCCAGAGAGCGCTGCAAGTGCCCGAAAAGTACACCAATGCACGCCACAAGCTGCGCGCCTGCTGCCAAACAAATAAGCAGAAACATGGCATCACAGCAGGACGACGCAGCTGACAAAAGCGGTGCCCAGCGCCACACCGGCGGTAACAGTGCAGCCAAGTTCGGTGGGTGGCGCCAAAACCTAGTGCGGGACCGTACAACCAAACCTGTACACAGTCCCTGCCACAAGTGGCTCGCACGCGCGAAAACTTCACAGAGCGCACTTACAGGCGGCAGCGGCGTCACGTCCCGAGCATGCAGCCGCGCCGCTGCTGCGGCTCCGACCTCGTGCGCCCGGCGTCGGGCCGCGCAGCCCGTCAGAGAACGTGCACAAGCTGTGCCAGTGTGGCCGCCGCGCGCGCAGCGCCGCGCCGCAAGCCGGGCGCAAGATCTGCTGGGCGCAGGAGAGGTGGCAGTGCACAAACGCGGCGAGCTAGCGGCTTGCATCGGGCGCGCGCACGGCCGCGCTGCTGCCCGCGCCGGCCGCCCACGCCGGCCTGCCGCGCCGGCCAGGCGCAGCAAGAGCTTGGAGAGGCGCAGCCACCTGCCACGCGCCACCACGCGCCGGGGCCCGCCACTGCCCGCATGAGCGGCTCCCCGCAGCAGCTACCCGCGTCGCGCGCCGCGCTGCGCGGCAGGCGAGCGCCGCCCTGGCCTGACCCCCCCACACCGCGTGTTATGCCTGCCGCGCGCCCGGCGCTCCGCCCAGCGGCGGGCCGGTCGGCGGCCTGCCGTGCACCGGCGGCGCCTGCCCGCCGCCGGCCGCCGCTTCCTGGGCGCCCGCGCGCGCGGGCGCGGCGGCCGGTTTTGCGGGCGAGGCCGCGGCAGAGGAGGCGGCACTGCCGCCCGCCTCAGGTGGCGCCGCCACGCAGGTCGTCCGCGGCGCCGCCGGGTCCAGGGAGGACGGCGCGGAGTGCGGCGCGGGGCCCAAGGCGCCCTGCCGCGCGGCGCGCGCCCGCGTCAGCAGTATTTTTCTGCAGGGCGGGGCGCCCGCGCCGTGCCTGGCCCACAGCGCCTGAGCCCAGGCGCCCGGGGCAGTCCGGCGCCAAATATCAGCAGGGCACATAAGCCAGCGGCACTCTCCCTGACTCGCGAGCTGCAGTCACGCTAGCCCCTGCTGCGCAGGGCGGTCGGCGGGGCCCGCCGCGCGCGCCTGGCCGCCGGCGTCCGCCTCCGGGCGCTCGGGGTGGCTGGACGTCGCGCGCAGCTGCTCCGAGTTGCTCACCGAGCCGCTGCGCGCCGGCAGCACGGCCAGCACCTCCGCCAGCACGGCCAGCTCGCTGTTCGCGCTGTGCGCGCGGTCGGCGAGCACGCCCGTGACGGCCGCGCGCTGCGCGGCCGCCTGCCGCGCTGCCGCGTCGTCGTCATCGTCGTCCATCGCCTGCGCGGCCGGCGCACCCGGTAGGTAAGGGTTGGGTAGGGTCCGTCTCTACCCAACATCCAGGTGTGGATAGCGGTGACGCCGCAGACAGAGTGGCGGCATCACACGGCGGGCTGCCGCACGCGAGCCAGATGCCAGAGTGCGCGCCTCGAGCGCGTGCGCGGCGAACAGCGACGACTGGAAGCCGTTACCGGCCGCCGCCGCGCGCCGCTTCTCCTCACGCAGCTTCTCCTCCACGACCCGCAGGTTCTCCGCTGCGACCCCGCCCGGCCGCCCGGTCAGCATCCCCACAGACGCCGAGCAACCCTACCGTGTGCGCCGCCTCTCCGCGCTCCCACCGCCGGCGCTGGCTGCTCACTAAGCGCGAGCAGTCTGGACCGCGAGACGCACCCACCGCTCGCCGGCAACGCGCCGGCGTCTCGGCGCAGCGCAGCGCGGGCATGCGGGTAGGGTTGGGGAAGGGTCCGGCCCGGCGCGCACCGATGACCGTGTTGCCCGGGTCGGCCGCCAGCACCTTCTTGTAGCAGTTGCGCGCCTTGCCGTAGTTCTGCGCCACCTCGCGGTACCAGTGGCCCAGCCACGCGGTCGCCTCCATCTGCGTCGCGCGCCGCGCCCGGCCGCTTGAGGCACTAGCTTGGCAAGGTCAGGGCCGCGGCTGCTTTGCGTTGCTGGACACGCAGCCCACACGACCTGGCCGCACGCCGCCAGCGGCCAGGAGGCCGAACGTCGGACGAGGCGGCAGGCGCGGCTGATGGTGCTGGTGTGGTGCTGGTGTGAGTCACATGCGCCTTTTGATGCGCAGCCTGGCGAAAGCGTGAGACTGCATGCTGCGTGGCGCTGTGCCGAGCCCAGGTCACGGGCGCTGTGCCGAGCCCAGGTCACGGGCGCTGTTGGGCGCGCGCGCCTGCGAGTCGCACTCTTCGCAACTCGCGATCTCAAAGTGCGTGCGGGCCTCCTTCGGGTCGTCCCACTTCGCGCCGCCCATGGTCCACAGGATGCGCCCCTGCGCATGCCATCGCATTCGGCTGCTGGGACTGCCGCTCTATAAACAGCACCGTGAACAGACAATGCCAGCAACAAACCAGGCTTGCATAACTCATGTCGCAAACCATACTACATAGGGCCAAACGCGCGCGAGTGCTGCTCAGCACGCATGCTGTGCCACTGAGGCGCATATGACAGCATGCGGGAGGGCCCGCAAGGCGGTGCACCCCAGCCGGCGGGCGGCGCGCCAGCGCCCAGCGCGCACCAACTTGTAATGGTGCTCAGCGATCTCGATCTCGGTGACGGCGCAGCCCTCGCGGTGCGCGACCTCGATCGCCTTCTCCAGGTGCATCTTGGCGGTCTGCGCGCCCTCACGGCAGCGCTCAGACGCCCTAACCCTGACCCTATGGCTGCAGCCATTGTACCACGCATGACCGACGCTCTGCGGGCTCTGCCCGATGCCCGCCAGGAAGGCAAGCCTGCAATGCAGGAGGGCAGCTTCTCCGTGCATGCCAACGCTGTTCCACGACCATGCGCATGCTCGATATGCCCCTCCCCCGGGCTCAAATCAGAACAACGGCACGCAGCGGCGGCCGGCGCGCGGCCGGCACGCGCGCGCACCGCCAGGTCGCCGTCCTCGAACACCAGCCACGCGTACTCGGAGTGCGCCCAGTGCTCCGCGGGCGGCCCGCGCCCGATGAGCGCCTTGCCCAGGATGCGCTCGTACTGCGCCTTGCCGGCGCGCCGGTCGCCGCGCTCCAGCGCGATCTTGGCCAGCCCGCGCATGGCCTGCTGGCGCACCGACACCGGCGGCGAGCCCGACATCTCGTCGAACGCGCTCACGCCCTCCGTGGTCCACCCTGCGCGCGCGCGGCGCGCGCTCGTCGCGCGCACTAAGCCTGGTGTTGCATGGACAGCACGCAGCTTATCGCCCGCACGCGCTTCGTATGCCGTGCACGCCTTTTCCAGGCCCGCAGGCCAACACCCAGTTCTGACCCGCCCCAACAGCAATGCCTATGCTGCATCCGCAGCCCTGTGCGGTGCTCAGACAATGCAGGCCTGGCCTAGTAGAGGCGGCGGGCGCGGCGCGCGCCCGCCAGGACCTTGAACGCGAACTCGCTCTCATCCAGGCGGCCCAGGCGGCGCAGGCAGCGCGCGTAGCACAGGCGCAGGCTGAGCGCGAACTGGCCCAGCGTCTCGCAGCCGGCCGCGCGCCGGCGCACGCTCCACTCCAGGCCGCGCACGGACGTCTCGTGCGCCTCGGCCCACGAGCGGTTCTGGTACTGCAGCTCCGCCAGCGCCTTCCAGCCGGCCGCGCTGTCCGCGCCGGCCTCCACCGCGCCCTTCAGCGCCTGCGCGCGCGCGCGCGCGCCCGATCAGGCCGCCTGCGCGTGACCGCCCACACGCAGGGCGCCTGGATGCCTGGCGCGCTTCAAACCGCGCGCTGCTCTGTAACTGCACCTCTGTGAGCAGGAGGCGGTCCCTCTTCCTTCAACGTCAGAGCAAACGCCCTTCATGTCACGGCTCAGCCGCCCTCGGCGCGCCTTGGTGATCTGGCGCCGCCGCGCGAGCGTGCTGGGCGCCTCCGGGTCGGACAGGAAGCGCCGCCGCAGCGCCAGGCCGACCGCCACGTACGCCGCGGGCGCCCAGGGGAACTGGTGCGCCAGCTTGCGCCCAAAGTCCTCCACTTTGGTCACCACGGGTCGGCCGCTGGCGTCCAGGCCCGACTCGGCCGCCTGCGCCTGCCGGTCGGCCACCGCCACCGCGTCCGCCGCCATCTGCGCGCGCGCGCCGCCCCGCTCGGGCGGCTCGCTCGGCGCGCCCGCGCCGCCCCGCTCGGGCGGCTTGCTCGGAGCGCGCGCGCGCGCGGACGCTTGACAGCGCAGCGTGTGTGCCACACAGGTGGCCGCTTGGGATGCGAGGCGGAATGATATCTGGTGGCGCAGATGGAACAAAGGCGAAAGAGCACATGCGCAACAAGAGCAGAGAGTGCTCTGTGCGGCGGCATGTGAGGGGCAGCGGCGGGGGTGCGGGACCTGCTGCAGGTTGGCGCGCCCGACGCCCGGCGCAATGGAGTTGCCGCGGTACCAGTTGAGCTGCGTGGACACGCGCGGCGAGGCCAGGTTGGAGTAGGAGCCGCTGATGCGCGTCAGCCGCCGCGGCGAGGTCACGCCGCCGGTGGCGCACGTGTTGATCTCCAGCGGGTCCTGGCGCACAGCGGCGTAGGCTTAGGGTTGCTTCTCTGCTGACAGCGCCGGCGTGCGGGCGGTCAGCTTGCTGCTGACTCGTGTCCTCAGTCCGGCGCGGCCCCGCACATGACCTTGGGGGAACTGCCCAGCGGAGCAGATGCACGCGCGCGCGCCTGCGGCTGTCAGGCAGGGCACAGCCAGCACAAGCCGCGTGCTAGACGCGCCAACAGGCCTGGCCAGCAGCGCGCGGGCTGAGCACGCTCAGCTTCGCGCCGGGCGCTCGGTAAGGCCAGCGCGCCCCTGCACTGCCCGCCGGCGAGCGCCGCCCGGCGCAACAGACCCTAACCCAACCCCCACTCATGGGCGCGCCTGGCCGCAGATGGGCACCGCGCCGCCGTACAGCTCCTCCAGCTCCTCCAGCAGCCAGATGGCCGCCTCGAAGGGGAAGGCCGTCGTGCAGCCGCCCGCGTGCGTGGTGATCATGCGCACGCACGCGCGCAGCGCCTGCAGCCGCTTCTCGTTGCGCGCCGACGACCTGCCCGCAGCGCGGCGCCTCGGCGGGTGCCACGTGGGAAGGGGTGTACCAGGTTTAGGGTTATGGCAACCAACCTGCACACAGCACTGCAACCTGACGGCAATCATCTGCCAAGAGACCTGTCAATGGCACACGCCGCTGCACGCGCGCATGCATATGCCTCGCTCGCCGCCGCCGCGCGCCCCGGGCCGGCGCCGCACCGCGGCGGGAAGGCCTTGAGGCGCGACAGGTAGCGCTGCACGTGCGCCTCATGGTACTTGACGAAGCGCGGGCAGGGCATGGTGCGCCGCACGATCGCCTTGAGCGTGTCCGCCAGCCCGCCGTGCTCGCACTCCTGCTCCTCCGCGCGCTTGGCGTCCACGTCCAGCCGCACGCCTGCACGGCAGGCGCTAACCCTTCAGGGCCCTGCTGCCCAGCTGTTGCCCACCTGCGCCGCCGCCGCGGGCTGCGCAGCTCATTGCGCTCTGCTGGCGCTCCACCGCATCCGGGCGCGCGATTGCGGCGGCGTCCGAGCACACGCTTGCGGCGGCGCAGCCCCAGCAGCTCTGGTGGGATGCATATTGCTACAACCTGAGATTCTGCAGCGGCACAACGCGCGGGCGGCGCGCAGGGCCTCGCTCAACCTACACTCGCCTCCCGCGTTCTCCACTTGCGCAGCTTGATATGCATAATAGCGTGTTCAGCAGACACCCCACAGTGTGTATCTCATGAGCAATGCGCCCGCTGCACAAGCATGCTCGCTGCGCACGGACACAGTGGGCCTCAAGGCATCCCAGAACGAGCAGCAACCGCCCAGGCATGCCTTGAGCCTTCACACAGGCCCATGGCCGACGCATCGGGCTCCCTGAACATGCGCGGCAGCTGCGCTGCAGGCAAGCACGAGTCCCGGCCCTTGAGGCCAGCCGAGGCCTCACCAGACAGGCTGCGCGTGATGCGGCCAAAGCTCTTCTCCTGCGCTTCCATCGCCGCCTGCACGGAGTGCTCCTGCTTCGAGCGCTCCAGCTTCATCTGCGCGCAGCGCGGCCAGCAGCGTCCCTCCACCGACGCGCACGCCGCGGCGCGGGCCAGCGGGCCACAGCGTGGGTTCAGACAAGTGAAATCTTGTTCCCGCCCTGCACCCTCTCTCATGGCCGGCCATAGGTGTGATCGAGCTTCTTTGATAGCAGACAGAGCGCGTCACAGGCCACGTCAACATGCGCACCCCAGCGCAGAGGCCCAGGCGTGAAGCGGTCTGGGCCACCGGCCGCGCTGCGAGCCCCTGCAGAGGCACCCCGCGCTGTGCTGGCAGGGGCCGGAGCGTCTGCCGCCCTGCTCACTCTGCTGGACCCACCACCAAACTCCCCGCCCGACCCACCCGCCTGAAACCACCACACAGCAGCAACCCGCCCGCACGTCAACAGCAGGTGCGGGTCGCCTGCGGCGCCGCCTTGCTCTGCGGTGCGCGCGCCAGGCCCCCGCCCTGCCCCCCCCAGCGCGCCCCCCGCACGCCCGCCGCCGCCGCGGCCGCGCGCCTGCACGTCGGCCAGGAAGCAGAGCGCCTCCAGCTTCTGCTCCTTGCTCAGCTCGCACTCGAGCAGGTCGTCCAGCTGCTCCTCCGCGCTCTCCAGGTGCCCGCAGCGGTCGTACGCCTCCGCGCCCCGCCACAGGTACTCGCGCACCTTCTCCTCGCTGCCGCGCTGCTTCGCCATGTACAGCTGCGCGCGCCACAGCAGCCGGTGAGCCTTCCGGCACAGCGCCAAGAATGTGCCTGAGGGTGGACACGCGCCGCCCCCGCACGGACGAGCGTTGCGCGCACTCATATTGCCACCCTCTTGTCCCACATGCTGGAGCTTGCACTCGCTGACGGTCGGGCTTCGCAGAGCGCAGGAGCGCTCTAGCCACCATCACAGTGCGGAGTCCAGCAGTGGCACAGGCATGTGCGCAAGTTGGCCAGCACAGGCGCCGCCCGCTGCAACACGCCGGACAGCCGTATCTGCTTGCCGAACACTCGCTTTCCCAAGCGCTGGGTTTCAACTGCGCATCGCCGCGCGCCGCGCGACCGCGCATCAACACCCCCAACTGGCACATCAGCAGGCCAGCCAGCTGCGCTTTGCCACTGTCGAACAGCGCTGGCCAGGCGGACAGCCGTGCGCCAGACCTACGAGCACGACCGCCCTAGGCAATGCGCATCCACTCCACGCGCATGCTGCCCGCGCACGCAGGGCGCTCCCCCGCGCGTCTTGCACCACGCACCAGCTTCTGGTAAGTTTCCGCCGCCTCCGCGACATCGCCGGTCACGGCCTTCAGCTGCGCGATGCCTTCCCACGCGGGCAGGCCCGCCGCGTCCAGCTCCACCGCCGCCGCAAAGTCCGCACTCGCGCCGGCGGTATCGCCGCCGTACAGCGCCGCCCTGCCGGACAGCCTGCGCAGGCAGCACTGCGTCGGCGGGGGCGCCGCCGTGCACGCACGCGGCGCAGCGCGCAGGCGCATACGCTCTCTGCGTTGCAAGCAGAAAGGGAGTGCACAGGCGCGCTGCGCGTGCTGTGGCCAGGCGCCTGTGACATGCGCCTTCCTTGGCCAGCTCGCCCGCACCCGCTGTCCCTCAGCCGCTGGCAGCTGCAACGTCTGATCATCTCACACCAGGCTCGCTGTGACTCCTGAGACTCACAAGCCTGTGTGCCCATAATCAGGGCCCGGAGCCTCGCTAGTCAGTCAGACACTCGCAGCCTGGCCCCGGCTAGCACGATGGGCGCCTACACACGGGCCTCGTACGACGACGCATCTTGTGCCAGGCTCTGCCGGGCCAGCAGTCGAGCGCCCGCAAAGTCCCCCGTGCTGAAGGCACGGCTGACCCTTGAAAGCAGCGGCGGCCTCGAGTCGGTCTCCGCCATCTCTCAGCGTGTCTGCAACCCCCCGTGCGGGACTGCGACGGTGCACTCGCCCAAACTTACAATACCCTCGCAGGCCCTCCGCCTCTTCTTGTGCGAGCTGCAAAAAAAAAGCTGATTACAGAGTCAGGCCGGGCAAATCGTGTGACTGGCTGAATCAGCAGAAGCCGCGCATGGCAACACCGCACGTGCCTGCAACTGTGAGAAGAGGCTGCAGGTCCCAGCGCTGAGAGTCGAGCGCTGACTGCTCGCGGATGGCCGCGCCATGGCCGAGCAAGTGGAGGCCATCAAGTGGGTGCCCAACACAAACTTCCTGGTCGATGGCTTCCGCTTCCAGTCGCCGCGCTGCTCGTCCTACTTCCTGACGCACTACCACGGCGACCACACCTGCGGTGCGGCGTATGCGCGCCGCGCCGCAGCCGCTTGCCGCCACACTGCGCGCCGCGGATGCGCGTTTGCGCCTGGGAAGCCTCGCCTGTCGTCCACCGGCCATGGGCGGGGCGCAGGACTGGCGCGGAGCTTCGGGGCGGGCCACCTGGAGGCGGTGATCTACTGCAGCCCCATCACTGCCAAGCTGCTGGTCCATGACTTTGGCCTCCCCGCCAAGCGCGTGCGCGCGCTGCCCCTGGACGAGGCGGTGGTCGTGGACGGCGTGCGGGTCACGCTCATCGACGCCAACCACGTGCGCTGGCCGCGCCCTCCCTGCACTGCCTGCTTGCAGACCCGCAGGCGCGAGTGCCAGGGGCTGAGCGCGGGCCGCGCCGGCAGTGCCCTGGCGCCGTCATGTTCCTGTTCGACCTCAGCCACCGTACCCGCAAGGTCTCCCCAGCGGTGCGCCTCGTGCGGTGTCTCCTGGCGCCTCCCGGCCCGGTCCATGTCTTGGCGTGCTGGGGTCGCAGCGCGCCTGAGGCAGCGTCCGGCGCCTGCGGGCTCTGCAGGTGATGCTGCACACCGGCGACATGCGCTGGCAGCCGAGCATGGGCGCGCACCCGGCCCTGCGCGGCCAGCACATCGACCTGCTCTTCATGGACACCACGTACGGCTCGCCCAAGCACGTGCACCCGCCCCAGGCGCGCCCCTACCCTAACCCTGGCCACAGCCCCTCTCGGCTGCCCCGTAAGTAGACACGACCCTCCCCGCGCACTAAGGCTGTCAGCCGATCCGCCGCCCCTGCGCGTTCGTGTGACCGCCTAGGACGGCGAGCGCTGCAGCGGCACACTGCGGCCAGGCGCATGCAGAGGTTCCGTGGTCGCCGGGGCTGCCAGGGAGCCCGGGCTCGCGCTGGCGCGGCCGAGGGCCAGCGGTGGCAGACGCGCGCCGGGGGGCGGCTGCCCGTGGCCATGCGGCGCCTGCGGACGATGCGTGCGGGGCACGCGCGGGGGCCTGTCGCATGGCCTGTGTGCCGTTGGCAGCCGCCGCACGAGCTGGGGGGACTGCACGAGCAGGACGAGGACGCCCCGCACGTGCGGCCTGCGATCACGCGGCAGGAGGCTGCGCAAGTCGAGGGGGGGGGCGCGCGCGCGCAGGACGTGGCCGTGGCGCTGATTGTGGACACGATGGCCAAGGAGCTTGCGGCGCGCCCGCGCACGCTGTTCGTGGTGGGCAGCTACCGGATCGGCAAGGAGCGCGCGTACCTGGGCGCCGCGCGCGCGATGCGCTGGAAGGTGTTCTGCACGCCCGACAAGCGCAAGGCGCGCGCCGCCCGCGCCAGCGCTGCTCGCGCGGGCAGCATGCTGGCGGGCCTGCTCCATTCTCGCAGGTTCTGCCATCACCCTGTAAGTAAGAGAGTGCCAAAGGCGCACGCCAGCGCTTATCGGCTTGCCGATGCGCCCACAGCATTGGCCTCCCATGGGATAGCGTAACTGGTGCTTCAAGGTCCTGTGAAGGGCACCAGGCTACCAGCTATCAGCTGCGTTGCGGCGCCAAAGGCTTTCCACTGCAGGGACCGCTGGGGGCCTGCATGGGCCTCGGGAGCCATGATGATTCTGTGCGCCTCCGCGCGTGTCATACAGCCGAGTCAGCGGCCGCTGCGCGCGCGCGCAGGTGCTGGGCCTGCTCGGGCTGCCGGCGGCGGACATGGCGCTCGTGACGGGCGACCGGCGCGCGGCGCGCATCCACGTGGTGCCCATGGGCATGGCGCAGATGTCGCCCGAGGCGCTCACAGCGCGCGCGACCGCCGCCGGCTTCCCGCACGTGGTCGCGTTCCGGCCCACTGGCGCGCCTCCGGGCCCGTGCTGCTAGTCGCAAGTTGGTTCTGGTCGCGAGCTGGCCTGTTGGCGCAAGCGGGCGCCCAGGCGCCGTACTGCTGTCTGGACTCCTCGTGGCTCCTGTTCTAGGCCGGGCCTAGGCATGACCGGCCAATGGGCACGGCTAGATAAGGTCCGCCAGTGTGTGATGCCGAGCAGGCGCTCTGTTTGAGGCGGCTCATAGTGGATTTTCGGGGTAGTTGCAGGTGCGAATGCGGCATATGCGCCCACACTGCAACGGCGTGAGCGCATGCCGGCCTGAGAGTGTCTGCCCCATGCATACGATGCCCGGGAGGTGCGCGCAGGCTGGACGTTCCGCAAGAGCGGCGGGCTGGAGGTGCGGCGGGAGGGCTGCGCCACGATCTATGGTGTGCCGTACTCGGAGCACTCCAACTTTGAGGCGCGGCCCCTGCAAGGCTTGCGCGCCCGCATCCGGGGAAGCGCGCCCCGGTGCATGCCAGCAGAAGTGGACTGGGATGCCTGCTGCCTAAACAGTCTGCCAGTAGGGTTGACATGGTGAGGGGTATCACAGCCACGGCAGCAGTGATGGGGCCGCCGCGGTCATCAGGGCCGTGTCCAGCTATGATGCTGGAGAGCCAGGATGGCAGGAAGGCGCGCCTGCATGCCATCTGTTCCAGCTGGTGTACCCCGGAGCTCTGTCAGCATGCCTGGCTCCCCGCTGTCAGCCGCCTGGTGCTGTGCTGTCTTGAGGCTGTGCCAGGCAGGCCCGGGCTCACCACGGACGCGGCTGCCGCGCGCAGGAGCTGCGCGACTGCGTGCGCACGCTGCGCCCGTCAAGGCTGGTGCCCACCGTCAACGCGGCCAACCCGACAGCATCGCGCGCCATGGTGGACAAGTGCGCTTGTCTCGGCCCGCAGCTCGTGCCTAGAGACCTGCCAAGAGTCTGCGCGCCATGCAGTGCCCTGCCTCGGCATACATACTGCGAAGCTGGGGCGTAGGACAGGGCTGCGCGCCTGCAGCATGCACCAAGCTCTGAGGGGCTCCTGCGCGGGACCAAGCGTGCAGACGCGCCCGCCCGCGCCCAGGTTTGCCGATCTCATGGATCTCAGCCGGGATCGAAGCCGCCTGGACTTCTTCCTGCGCCCGGCCACGAGCGCGCCGCCGGCGCCCGCGCGCCAGGGCCCCGGCGCCGCCCCAGCGGCGCGCGGCTGCGGCGCGGCCGCGGCGCTCGAGCACAGCCCCAGCGCGCCGCCGCTGGGCGAACTCGTGGGGAGGCCTGCGGACGCGCCCAAGTGCGGCGGCGGGGCGTGCGCGCTCCAGGCGGACTGCACAGCGTCCGGCGGCTGCAGGGGCGTGCGCGGCAACGCGCCGGCCGTGGCGGTGTCGGGCGCGGATGCGGGCATAGGGTGCGTTGGGGGCTCTGGCGCGCCCTCATTGCGCTCGATGGACGAGCGTGCAGACGTCGCGCACGGGCGCGAGGAGTGGCCGCCGGACGCGGCCGCCTCGCCCGACTCCTGGGCGAGCGAGGACGAGGGCGCGGAGGAGGGCTGGGGGCCGCGCACCGGCTGCGCGGTTGAGGCCGCCTGCGCAGACAGCGGAGCCGGCGAGGCCGAGGCGCGCCGGCAGGCGTGCGCCCCAGCAGCCGCCGACGCGTGCGCGGCCGCGCCTCCCACACGCGCCAGCACCGTACGCGCCTCCGCGGCAGGAGATGTGGACGGCATGTCTCGCGGGGCCTGCGCGACGTCGGCGGGCGCGGCGAGCGAGCCTGCCGCGCGTGCGGAGCCCTGCAGCGCCGGCGCCAATGCGCGGCCGGCGCCTGCAGTGCCTGATGAGGAGGTGGACCTAGCGGGCGTGGACATGGCGGAGCAGCAGCGCCTGTGGGCGGCCGTCGAGGCGCGCCGAGCGCTCACGGCGGCGCGCTGCGGCGACGCGCAGGGCGGCCCCGGCAGCAGCCACAGGCCTCAGCCAGCCGCCGAGGGTGGCTGCGGGCAGGGCGGCCCGATCCTGGGCTGCCGGCGCAACTCTGGAGAGACCCCAGGGTCCCCAGGGAGACAAGGTTGCACAGCGCTGCGGCCCAGCAAGCGCGCACAGGAAAAGGTGGGCGCGCCTTGCAATGACGGCAAGCGGCGTCAGCTGACGCTGGGCTCCTTTTTTGTGCGGGGCCCGCGGCAGTAAGCAGCTGCAGCACTGCTCTGTGTGCACTGCTCTGAACTGCACTGTTCACCCCGCCCCAAGGGGTGCCTTCCTTCATGTATGTGTCGATTCTACCCTCAGTGTGTTTTCTGTGTGCAATTTTCTGAACCGCAGGAGCAGTGTGGGCAATTATATGCGTTGCCTTTAGGTGTAATGCAGCACTAGTTCTGAAAGGCATTCTGTGCTGGCACGCGCGCAAGTCAGGACGTGCCTGAAGCTGCGCAGTCACCGCAGACCCTGACGGGTGGACGCCATGCTTGCTGACATGATAGTTTTGGCACTGCCAGAATCGAATTAGCTAGCCTATCAGACTGGACTGTCATGTCCGCAGCCAGGGGCGGCTGCGCATCAAGCCAATCTCGAAGCACGACCAATGCACCCCGCAGGCAGACAGCTCGCAGTGCTCCCCCTTGGCAGCGCCGCCTGGGCAGCGCCCGCGCGTCAGTACACATTGAGCAGCGCAAACGCGCTGAACATGAGCAGGCAGGGGTAGGCGAGCAGGTAGAAGTGGTCCTCCAGTGCCGGCGAGCGGCGCACGAAGAGCCGCGCCGCCGTGCGCGCCGCCCACAGCGCTGCCAGCGCTGCCAGCGCCAGCGTCGCCACGCCCCTGCAGCGCCACCCGGTGACACGTTCGGTCATCGTCACTTGAAACTGCATGTGCCTAACGGGTCAGCCCAGCATGAACGGGTTGGGCACAGCAAAGCATGCACGGCCCATAAGGCATCTTTCAAAACCTGTAGGTGCAGCTGCGTATGCACGGCTATGGCGGGCGCGCGATACTCTCTGGTCTGGCACTTATATGGCACTGTCAAGGCAAATGAACTCTAGATAAAGAGGTGATTGATGGACTGCCGCGGGGGTGCTCCAAGGGCGCACTTGGGGATGAGCAGCGAGGCGAGCGCGTGCACGAGCAGCGGCAGCTGGCAGTAGCCGAGCAGGCAGCAGCAGTCGTAGAGGCCAGGCGCGGCGCCGCCGGGGCCCTCGCCGCCGCCGCCGCCGATGTTGTGCGCGACAAACCAGACCGCCATGCTGCCCACCACGCTCCAGCCCAGGATCACGCCGAAGTGCAGCTTGCCTGACTGCGCGGCAGGCGCGCGCACTGCATCGGCAGCCACCGTCGCAGGCCGTGCCTCAAGCAGCCCGCTTGAAAGCGCTGCATACGATTACTCATATGAACCCTTGACTCGTATGCTCTGCTCGTTCTGGGTTGGCATCGGTTGCAGGCGGACCAATGTCAAGCGACATGCGCGCATGGGGTCACATGCAACAGGCCCCTGCCCGCCCACCTGTGCAACTCAATTCTTTGTGCGGCAGCCCATATCCGCGCAGGGCAGGCCTGTGCGTAAGGAGTGCGCGCCAGCAAGTGCAACCCAGGAATATGCAGCCCCGCAACCTGCAAGCGGCTGCACATGGGTGGAGCAGGGGTACCGGCGGGCCGGCGCAAGCCGGCGTGCGCGGCAGGGAGTGGCAGCAGGCCGCCGCGGGGGACGGGGTAGGGACATAATCCTGTCCCTAAGCAAGGAGGCCAGGGCGCGCGCCAGCAGGTGCACGCTGGCGAGGAGCAGCGCATACGCCAGCGGCCCGCCCATGTCCAGGTCCGTCATATCGGCCGCGCCCAGGCGGTTGGTCAGCACGGCGGCCGAGCGCCGCAGGATGGCCTGCACGTCGATGCCCAGCTCTGCGCGCGCGCGCGGCCCCCGTTCGCCGCCGCGGCAGGCGGCCGTGGCCGCGCGCGGCGCGGTGCCGGGTGTGGAGGCAGAGCTCGGCCGGAGGTCGAGATGGCAGCCGAGGAGCCGCAGCAGACGCCAATGGAGGCAGTAAACAGCCATGACTGTGGCCGAGCGCGCTGTGCAAAGCATACACGTGCCGCACGCCTGGAGACGGATGAGATGATGATCAACACGGCAGGCCGCCACACAGGGACTTGGTGCGGAGTGCGGCACCTTCCAGCAGGGGCGCCTCGTCCTCAAAGCTGCCGTACGCCGCGCTGGACGAGGCGGCGCCGTCCGCGGCCGGGTAGTTGTAGTCGGCCGCCGCAAACCGCGTCCCGCCCGCCTGGTACCACTCCACCGACCCGCCGCCGCCGCCGCCGCCGCCGCCGGCCGGGCGCGCGGCCGGCCCATGGCCAGGCCTGTCCAAACACGGCACCCGCGTTGCTTGGTCGGAGTGTGCCACCCAGCAAGTTGGGCCTGCCTCACTACAGCGCTCCAGGTTCATAAGGACTTTTTTAATCCTATTTTGCTGAGCTTCGGGCACGACGCGGCTGGCTCAGTGCAGCTCCCAGCCGGAGCCGGGGCCGCGGGTGCTCCAGGCGTAGGCATGTCACGGCCACAGGCACACAGCCTCTGAGGCTGTAGGGGCTCGAGCCTGCCTCGCAGCATAGGCAGCAAGTGCAGCTGCTTGCGGGGTGGGGGCGACAGTAGCGCCTGATGGAGGCAGGGGCAGGAACGTGTTGCAGGCCGGGGGGGCTGACAGGCGTGGTTGAGACAGGGAGCGACACGCACACGTCGCGCAGGCTGTTCTGCAAGGCTGTGTCTGGTGGTGGGGCTGGGAAGCTGCTGAGACAAACGAGGGGCGCACCTGCTGTGCACGTTCTGGTCGAAGGAGAGCTGGTACTCGCTCATCCGCTGCGGTTCGTATGCGACGGGCGCGCGCTTTCAGGCGCGCACTTGCGATCAATCAGCGGGCCCCGTCCGGGTATCGTGACCCGTGCGCTGTTCTAACACCAGGATACGTCAGTGCCACACAGTGCCGCTCTGATCAGCCGCGGGAAGCGCAAGTAGTGTGGCATGCACAGATGGCCCCGCTGCCGTGCTTTGCATTGGATTAGAAACCAGCATCTTCAGAGGCCACCAGCGCCTCTCTCAACGTTTGATCCGCACTCCGCTCCCTAGCAGCTACTGCTCCGCACTGCTGTGCATCGCCTCAGCAGGCCCTAAAACCTAGCCCTGCCTCGTTCAAAATGCTGGGCCATGCGGCCGTTGAAACTCTTTCGTGTGGGTCCTGACCTAGCTCAGCATGCTGTAGCGTTGTGAGTGTACCACCGCGACCTGTCTTGTGCACTCACCGCCAGCTTGTGGGTACCTCCCCATGCACGGTGATGGCTCCTGCTGACAACGGCTGGCAGGCAGGCACCAGGTGCGGGGAAGCCACGCCGCCGGACGCCGCAAAGGCGGTGCAGGACGTCGCTTTCACTCCGGACCCGCAGCCCTTCGCCTTCGGTGACAGCCAGTGGGCGGCACAGTGGTGCGTGCGCAAGCACCGCGCGCTTGGATGTTTCAATCCTGCGCTGTGTGCTGCCCACGGTGCCAGAAAGCCGCGCACAAAGGTTGAAGGAGCGAAATAGACTGTGCACCCTCAGGATGGGCACTGGTATTGCTGTTATGCATGCATTACAGGCGCGCATACCATCAGGGAAGCTCGCAGCCCAGCACATGGTGTGGGGAGTGCCCTGGGCTCTCACAAGGCGTAACTCGCCGCGCAGGCCGCCCGGCCCCGACAGCAACGAAAACGTGCAGCCCAACGCGCGCGTCAGCATCACTTCATCAGCTGCTCCCACTCCCAAGCTCGCAGCGGCGCGGGCTGGCCACCAGGCAGCGGGGCAGCCGTACTCGCCGCGCAGCAACCCATTCGCGCCGCGCCCGGAGACGCGCACGCCGGCCGGCGCGGTCACGCGCCGGCTCAGCATGCGCAGCAGCGCGTCACTGACGGCCTCGTCCAGCGGCCTGCCTGCTGTCGGCGAGCTGCCGCATGACGCTAGCGGTGCGCGCCTGCGTGCTGGCCAAGCACGTCTGCACGCAGCACAGTGCCTTCACGACCTGGCGCGCTCCGCAGCCTGGATCTGGGACTGGGTGCCCTCCTGGCGGGCCGCCCGAGAGCTGTGCACGCTTGGGTGCACTACGGGCGGTTCTGTGACCTGCCCGTCCGCTGCGCTGTGGCTTGGCGAGCCAGCTGCCACCCGGCACTCCAGGGCCCGGCTGCATGGTCTGCACCCGAGTGACCCACAGCCGCTGCAGCCATGCACGGCAACGACCTGGGATGCATGCACCCAGGGGCTTCACCCTAACCCTACGCTGACCCCGGGTAGCTGATCAGAGTCGTGACTGCCGTCTGACGCGGCAACATGTTGAGGTGCAGCAGGTGAGCGCTGCAGCTGTGCGCGCCAGGCAGCGCAGGCGGCGACGACGAGGCGCAGAGCGCGTGGCTGCTGTCGCCGGAGGTCAGCGTGGACGACGTCCAGAGCAGCTGGGAGGCCGTCGGGCGCCTGTACGACCGCGCGCTCGAGCAACGGGCGCGCCCCTCCCGACACCTGTCACCGCATGTGAGCTGTGACATCTGGTGGAGCGTAGCGTGCTGAAGCTGGGCGCCTGGCGTGCGGGTGCTTACCTCACGGATGACAACTGGCGCTTTGACTCTATAAACGGCGTCTGCCGATCCTGCACTGGCTGAGGAAGCGCATGTATGTGCCCTACCAGAGCTGTGCCAGCGACAACCAGCCATACTTGTCATGCTGCTGCAACAGAAGCCACGCCACAGGCTGGCACGACCCTGCGGTTGCACGCCGCTCGGCGACGCTGACGTGGCGCCAGCCCCCCCCCAAATACGCAGACGCCGCAGCTCGGAGACGCCGAAGCCAGCGGCGGCGGCGCGCCAGGCCTGGCCGACGCGCTGGGCTCCTCCGCCAAGGAGGGCGCAGCAGCACTGTCGTGGGTTGGTGCGCGCGCGCCTCTCTTGTTGGGGAGCGAGCAGGGCGCACTCTGGTTGAATGTCTTTTCGGTAGAGGCTCACAAGCGTACTTCAGACCTGCATGATGTGATCGAAAGGGCTAGCGTGCGGAGGCTTTCATGGGGCCCTACCCTGAGAGCGGGGCCATGCCGGGGGCAGCAGGAGCAGACCTGGGCAGCCTGCGGCGCGCGTCCAGCGGCGCCGCGAGCGCGCGCTCCCAGGCGAGCGGCGACGCGCACGCGGCGTCGCCGTGGCGCCGGCGCGTCAGCAACTCCGCCTTCCACGGCAACTCGCCCACGTCCAGCAGCGTCAGGTGCGCCCGTGCGCGTCCATGGCCGCAAGGGCTCTGACAGGGTGGATCCTAACCCTTTGCTGCATGGAAGATGTTGATCCACCCTCGGTATCGCTCCGCGTCTGGTTCCTGCTGGCCGACCGCCTTTGGAGCAGTGGTGTGGCGGCCTTCAAGTCCGTGTCTGGGGAGCGGCTTTACGCTGCAGACTGTGTGCCGCAGCCTGTTCAGGCCTGCTGCCTGGGCGCGCAGCGGGCTGTCGAGCCCGTCCGAGGCGGGCGCGCCCTTCCTCAACGCGGCCGGCTACGCGTACACCGGCGTCACGCCCGCGCGGCCCGGCAGCGCCGCGGCCGCGCGGGGCCGCGCCGAGGGCTTGCCGCCCTGTCACGACACCCCAACCCCGCGCCGCCCGGCGAGCGCCGGCGGGCCTGCAGCGCCGCCGCGCCGGGCGGCGCCTGCGGGGTCGGGCGCGGGCCTGGGCTCGGGGTGGGGCGCGGAGTCGCCCGCGTCCGGCGGCGGCGACGGCGACGGCGGCGCCTCTGCGCTGTCCAGCGCGGAGTACCCGCGCAGCTTCCAGCTGCTCCGCTCCGGCTCCTCCGACAGCCTGGCCAGCCTGGTGCGCGCCCCGCCCCGCCCTGCAGCGTGCGCAGCAGCGCAGCGCCCCCACCCGCAGCGTGTGCCGTAGCGCACACAGGGCCGGCCGCCTGTCGGTGATGCCGCTCTCGCAGCCTGGCAGCCGTGCGTTGCGCGGCATGTGGGCTCGCCCGCCCGGACAGCAGCACGCTGGTTTGAGTGCAGCCCTGACGTTTTTGGCCGCCGCCTGGCTCGCAGGCGCATCACATGCTGGCACCAGCCGTCCAGAGCGTCAGGGCCAGAGCCGTTTCTTGATCCTGTGGCGCGCGCAGGCGAGCATGCAGAGCCTGGCTGACGCGCCGCCGCGCTCGCCGCACGGCGCGCCGGCGCCCGGCGCGGGGCAGCTCGGCACGATCGCCGAGCCCGGCGAGTCGCCGTTCCGGCTGCCGCCGCCGCTGGCGCCGCCGGCCGGCGCGCGCGATCTGCTCCGCGCCGCTTTTGCGTGCGGCCCGCCGCCGGCGCCGCCGCCGGCCGCCGAGGGCTCGGCTGCGGGCTGCGCAGCGGGCGGCGGCGCGGCTGCTGCGGTGGAGGAATCCCAGGGGCCGCCGTCGGCGCAGGTAGCCGCGTGGCTGGCGGCGCCTGACGTGCTGCCGGGCGCACCGGCCGACCCAGTGCCCACGCCTGGCGCGGCGGAGGGCGCTGGCGAGCCGACGGCCGCGCTGGCGGCCGCGCCAGCGGCCGCGCCGCCTGGCGCCCTGGTGCGCCTAGCGGCGGCGCGCTTGGCCGCGGCAACATGCGCACAGCACCGCAGCATCCCCGCGCCGGCACTCCCTGCTGAACAGCAGCAGCCGTGGCGTGCGGTGGCTGCCTGTTGATAAAGCCGGGCTGGGGCGGTCTGCGTGCGGTGCTGAGACAGGCGCTGCAGCCCGAGCTTTTTACTGTCCCACCCGCAGCCCAGAGCCTGGACAGCCTGCATGCAGTGTGCAAGATTAGACAGGCGTGCGGAGCAGGCGTGAGCGCCTGAATCGGTGAAACAGGGCGAGGGTGCCGGCGAGGGTGCGGGCGCAGCTGGAGCCTTTTCGAGCCCCATTGAGGTCGCGCCGGCGGACGACGTCGGGCCCGCTCCGGAGGCGGCGCCGGGCGCGAGCGCGCCACAGGTGTGCAGCCGCTGCCTCACCAGCGGGCCAGGCAAATACAGTCACAGCGGCAACGATGTGCATGCTCCGTGGGACTTCGTGGAGGTTGGACCATGCATACGGCCCGGCGCCAGGTGTGAGTGAGCTGTTTACGGGTTTCGCGCAGGCGGCCGCCGCGATAGAGCGGCCGCGCAGCTTTGCCGAGCTGAGCACACCCGCGCGCCTCACGCCCTTCCTGCGCCGCACGCCGTCTGCGGACTGGGTGCGCCCTTGATGCCAGCTCGCACTCTGCTTGTGCCGAGCTGATGCGCTTCTCTGCTTGTGCTGAGCTGATGCTCCCCAACGGCTATGCCCCTCTGTTCGTTTTTAAGCCCTCAGCATCCTGGAGCCTTGACATGTTGCATACCCGTGACTGGCCCTGCATTGACTCACTCCATTCAGGTGGTCGCGCGCATCACAGCGGCACGTGCTGCTTCACTGCGTGAGACCGAGCTTGTGTCTCGCGCCGTCAGGATGCTGGGGAAGTGCCTCCTGCGGCCACGGCCCAGCGGGTCGCCGGACGCTGCGTGCTACGTGCAGCCAATGTCGCGCGGGCGCTGCTGGCGGTCTTGGCTGTGCTGGCAGCAGTGGGCGTGGCCCTCATATGCCTGCGCGGCCCGCTCGCGCGGCTCCGCCCGGGGTTGGCAGCGGGCCTGCCGGTGCGGACCCGCCGCTGTTCAGTGGTTGTTGCTTGACTCCACGCATCAAAGATGTGCGCCCCGAAGATGTGCGGGAAGGCGGCTGTGGCAGAGCGGTTGCGCATGCCGAGCGTTATCGCACACTAGCCATGCCAGTGTGCTGCATGTGGGCGACAGCGCCGCTGAATGGCACTGCACAGGACCCCGTCTGCGTCTGTGTCCAAACAGCTTGGCAGCTGCTTTGTGCTTGTGCTTAGCAACATGCCCGCGCACGCTCACTGGGCACAGCGTGCGCGCAGGCTTTCGACGGGGCCACTGCGGCACGGCATGCGCCGTTCTCGTGGCCGACGCATGCGGAGTGTGGCAGAGCGCCGTGGTGGCAGGGCCCCGCCGTGGCGCGCAAGGCGGTGCCCGTATACAGCAGCTTCGCCGTGCCCCCCTGGAGCGCCGGAAGCGGCCCGCCTCTGGGGAGCGGCCCCGCTGCCGCCGCAACACCCCCGGCGGCCGGCGGCGGGCTGCCAGCGCAGGCGCGCGCGCAGCTGGAGCTGGGTCTGACCAGGGTAAGGGCCTGGTGGGCGGCGCGCGCTCTGACGCACCGCGCTGCCGCGCCGCCGCCGCCGAGCCCGCACCTGGACCGGGCCCTGGCCAGGGTTAGGGCATGGTGGGACACAGCGCGCCTGGCGCTGGCTTCGGAGGAGGGCGCACAGGGTGGCAGCGCGCCGGCTGGCGACGCGCCCAAAGAGGCCCGGGGCTGGCAGGGCGAGCCGGGCGCGCCGCGCGCGCCAGAGCGGGTCGCCGCGGCTGTGAGTGCGGCAGCCGCGTGGGCGCGGGTGCGCGCCGCGGCGGCCGGCGGCGCTGCGCAGGCGCTGGCGGGCGCGCTGCGCGTCCGTTCGGGGTCGCAACATGCCCACACCGACCCTGAAAGCCCGACTTTGGAGCCTGCAGCGCTAGCCGACGATGACGCGCTCAAAGCCAGGACCCAGGACTCCGCGCCCGGGGCAGCACCGGGCGTAGCGTTGGAGCCTGCAGATAGCGTGCGCAGCACGTGCACATCAGCCGAGCCAGAGCCGCCTTTGCCAGCAGCAGCTGCTGACCCTGCGGATGAGGCCTCAGCGCCCGCAGAGGAGCCGCGGGGGCCAGACACAGCGGAGGAGGGCCCACCAGGTGCCGGCGAAGGTCCTGGGCCGGCCGGCAGCCCAGAGCACAGCATGCAGCCTAATCCTGAGCCGAGCGCGACGCAGACCCTGGAAGCCCTGCGCCAGCGGGCCGCGCGCGTCCTGCGCGCCCTGCCTGCGCACGTCACCGCGGGGCGGGCTTGCGCGGTCACCGCCCTGCGCCGTGCATGGGCGGCCGCTCAGGATGGCGGCGCGCGCCTCGTCAGCTGGTTGCATGCTGCATTGCGGGTTGCGGAGCGACGCGGCGCGGCGGCGCTGCATGACGCTGCGCTGCAGCTGCGGGCGGTGAGCGCGCGCCTGAGCAGTCAGGCGAAGCAGGCGGCGGCCTGCGCGGCGGCGGCTGCGCGGGCGTGGCGCGCGCGCCTGGCCGCCGGCGACCCGGGGCCCGCGGCCGGGCTGGCGGCCGGCGCGGCGCTGCTGGGTGCGCTCGCGCTGGCGGCCGGCGCCGCGCTGCGCGCGCGCCGCGCGCTGCCGGCGGCGGCCGCCGGCGTGCAGAGTGTGGACCGCGCTGACGAGGCGTGCCAGACTGTCGAGCCGAGGTGGTGGCGCCCGCGGCGTCCCGCCCGCGCTCGCTTGGTCACTGAAAGCAGCGGTGTCATGCTGCCAGTGTCATTCCTGTGCTGGTACCTGGCAGCAGAGTATCGAGGTGCTGCCCTCCGCGCCTTGCGGGGTCCAGAGCGTTGTGCCAGAGACTAGGCGCTGCTGCGGCGGTGGGCTGATCTGCACACATGGATTCCCGACATGCCCCATTGGTGCACCTGGCGCATGCGCCAGACTATGCAGTGCAGGCGGCGCAGGTGTGGCACGTGAAAGACGTGGCCTCTTCACATTGAGTGCAAGCTGCGCTGCGCTGCGCCTGAAATCCGAGCTGCCTGCAGGCCGCGGCGGCGCGCGAGGCCGTCGGCGTCAGCGCCGCCGCTGCCAAGCCCGGGGCTGGCCGAGGCGCCGCGCGGGCGCCGCAGCACACGCGCCGCGGCTTCCGCCATGGGCGCGCTTGCGCAGCCGGCTGAGCCGCTGGCGTCCTTCGCCAGCCAGGTGCTGACTGTCACACTCTACGGTCCTGCATTGCCTTGGGCATGACCGCCTTTGTCGGTTGTTTACAGAGGCCTGCTGCCTCAGCTGTCTGGCCTCTGTCAACGGCAATGTGCTTCCTCTACACACCTGGCACATGAGCGAGCCAAGAGCGCATTTCAGATGGAGCTGCTTGCCCGCGCGTCTGTCACCGGCGACGTGCCTGTGTTGCACAGGCGGGGACTACCAGCCGCCGGCGTGTGTCGGCCGCAGACACCGCTGCAACGCCGCTTCGCCGCTCTGCGCGGCATGCAGCACACTGAGCGCGTGCATTGAAAAATGGGGATGTTGGGTGCTTGCCAGGAGCGTTGCTGTCTGCGCCTTCAGACATGGCGCGGGTTGCATGGTCACTACAACGCTTGCAGCAAGAACTACATGAAGAGTAGCTGTGTAACTAGGCCCCATGGCTGCTGCTGAGGCGATGGGAGAGCTTTGCGGCTTGCCTGCACATGCAGCCCCGCCTGCAGTGCCTGTCGCGGCGCACTGGTCGCTGAATGCTGGGCTAGTGCATTGGCGTGTTGGCCGCACAGGCCGTTGCCTCCAGGCTAGTCCGTAGTGTGCGTGTGCGACCCACCCTCTTGTTGAGCCAGCTGGTGCTTGTTTTGCCGAAGCATGCTGACTCATGAACACGCTTGGGGCTACCTCCTTCTGAATGCATGCTATATATAATTTCATACCTGCGGCGCCATCTCGCCAAGGGCGTGTACTGCATGTAGAGTGCCGGTGGCCAACACGCCTGTATGCCGGCTGGAGTTGCATGATGTGCTCTGTATGAGAGGTCTGCCCGACTTGTGGGGAGTGAGCAGTGGCGGTTGTGTGTGCAAAATTCTGTGCGGGTTGCGAGGCGCGGCCTGTTACATTGCAGTGCTACCGTCATAGCACACCACTTATGTGTAATCAAGCGGATTCAGTGCAGTGAAACGTTTGCACTTTGCAGCAGAAAACTGCCCCATGCGTCTTGACAGGCCTTTCTACAATGGCACCCCCCTCCACATAGTAAGTAGGTTTAGCAGCCCTCTAGCAAATGTTTAGCCAAGCATTGAAGTCGTTGGCAACGACTCGTTGCGCTTGTAACACACAAGGAAACATGGTGTGCTATGGCCAGCGCCCTATGACATGGGTGCTTGCCTTCGCTGCCATCCTGTGCTTGTGCACTGCGGCCTCCAGCGGGAAGGACATCTGCAGCTGCCGGGATACAGGGCTTCCCTGCGAGCGCGCAGGCCAGCAGGCTGTTTCGTGCTATGCTGGCAACTTCCTGGTGCGTCCGTCCGTCCAGCACAACAGCATTGTCGAATTGTGTGCAGTAGCACACCTGGGACTCAGGCCTGTTTCTGCAGGTGAAAATGCTGTCGGAGCTCGCGAGCGGCGAGCGGAAGTCGGTGCAGCATGTGCTTGTGCACCTGCTGCCATACCTGGGAGGGCCGACCACGCTGTCTGCGCTGCGCACGGACTCGCCAGATGATGCGGAGTGCCGCGTGTGCTACAAAGACCCCGCCACCGCTGACGGCCTAACCGCGCTGCGTGACTCGCTGAGCAGCGCGCAGCTCCAGGCGCGCTGCCTATCGTAGTTGTTTCGGCAGGCAGTGGCAGCATGCGATACTTAGCCTGCAGGCGCCCCCCTGAGACTGCACAGAGTGTTGAGCCTGGGCTGCTTCAAGGGACTCTCAGGCGCCTGCTAGTCTCCCTTATCACTGACAGACTTGCCCTTGGACGTGCCCCAACACTCTACACACAGCGTTCTGGGTCAGTACTGTTCTGTTACCGTGTCTGGTGGCGGCAGGACTCCCACCACCACTCAGCTGCAAGGAGGTGAGCCATAGTTTGTAATCAAAGCAAGCCAGCCACGTTGAGCCATATTGACTTTGAGCAACCCAGAGCAGGCATATGCATGTTCGGCACACATTGTCGCAGAGCATATGAAAGGAAGGGGGTTGCATAGGCCATGATGACGTTCTCCAGCCTCAGCTACAGTGCGTAAACACATATGCATGTGCTCTGCGCAGGCGTACGACGACCTGAAGGTCTGCTACGCGCTGCTCGCACACCGCATCCTGGCGGCGCTGCCGCAGACCGATGACGGCGTGTGGCTCATGCGGAGCACCCAGTACGGCTCGGACGCGTTTGCTCAGGCGTGCCGCTCATGCAGGACTCTGTGACGCCCCATAGCATTTGCATACCGCCACAGCTTGCCTGCGGCTGTGTGCCAGCGCAGGCGTGCCTGCTGGGATAGGGCGCCGGATCAGCGCGGAAGCTTTGCTATGCTCGCTTCCTGCGCTACATTGGCTTGCATGTCAGGAAGACGCCTGAATGCCGCGCAGCGCCTGACAGCTGCGCGTGCTGCAAACGCAGAGCGTAGCAGTGTTCGAGGCGCTCGCTATGGACCCAGGGTACGATGCAGCGTCGTGCCGCTTGGCTGAGGGTGCGCACTGGTTTAAGCATGCAGAGGGCTGGTTGTGACATGCTACATTCAAACGCTGCTTCAGCTCCTTTGCTGAGTCTCCTGCACCCAGCATCGTGCATCAGGGAGTCCATGCGTGGTTGAAGGTAAAGCCTGCAGGATGCCAGTGCAAAGGGGTCTTTCCAGGACCAGGCCTGCACAACAGAGGGTTGCTGCCAGCTTCCGTGCTGGTCAGCGTGCTTGTGAAGGTCCTCCCAACAGCTCGGCAGTATGTCTTGCGGGGTCTGTCTCCTGCCAGCACAACACCCTGACCAGTCATCAGCTGGGCAAACGACGGCCTGCCCGAGGCACGCAGCTTAGCTGGCGCCCTCACTCTGCGGGTGCAGGGGTGAGCAAGCGGAGGCAGGCGCTGCCCACGTCGCACTGGCGGGGCAAGTATGCTGCGACGTACGAGAAGGCTGTGGATGTGGGCCGTCTGGTCCCTGGCGTACCCTTCCATCCTGGGGGGTCTGACTGAGGGCCGTGCCTCCTGTTTGGCCCCCATGTGCTGCTCGCACGGTCGTAATGTACATTTTCCGCCATTTGTACTGCTGTATATGAGTATGCCTTAATTTGGCTGCGGACACTTGGTGACAGACAGGCCCCTAAGACCTAGGCAGGTACGCGTGACACGCATGAAAGAGCAACCATGCCCTGCAGAATTTCCTCCGAGCCCACTTCGCATCGGCCAAGCCTGCCTCATCAGATGCTCGTGGCAGACCCTTTTAAGTACGCGTGCAGGTGCAGTCGCCAAACACAGCAGATCAATGCAATCCATGCGCCTATGTTCCACCACGGGCCGTCTGCCAGACCCCGCCCGCCTCACTTGGTGCCCGTCGCCAGGGCCTTGTGCAGCTTGCTGCAGTCGCCCACCAGCGCGCCCTCCATCGCCTCGCGGCTCCGCTTGAGCGCGCGGTTGGCAGAGCCCATGGCCAGCCTGCAGCAGTCTTGCGGGCCCACTTGGCTGTAGCATGAGTGCATGCATGCCTGGACAGGTTGATCACGCGCCGCTTCAAGTGTATGCAGGCGCCCAGTCCCTGTTGAGGGACAGGGCCTGTCCAGGCTGGCCTCTCCAGGGCCGGCTGGCAGCGCACTTGGTGGGCGCGACGGCTTCGATGGCGGCCGCCTCAGCAAGGTCGGCGTTCTCGTGCGAGATGCTGCGGTCCAGCAGGTACACGCCCGTCATCTCGCGTCTGCGTGCGCCCACGCAGGTTCTCAGCCCGCTGGTGCGGTGCAGAACGGATGCAGAAGGCTAGGGTTGCAATGTTGCACATTCACATTGCACGAAGCCAGCGCTTTACGGAGTGTGAGCAAGCATTCAGAAACTTCAAGTGCTTTAATTTATGTCAGGTTAGCTAGTAGCGCGCTCATCTTTCAGCTATCCATGCCTGGGGGAAGTTCCTGACGTGCCACAACCGTGTTACGCATTGGCCCAGTGCTGGCAAGTGCGCAGCTCGCCAGACTGAGCTTGGACATGCATTCGGCCGCATGCATGGGCACAGGATAGCAGGGCTGCGCACTTGGGGCCGCCGCCGACCTTCTTGAGGTGCGTGACGTAGTGGCCCAGCAGGCGCACCTTCTCCGCCTGCGCAGCCCGGACTCCTCGCACTTACTGCTTGGAGAATCCGCTTTGTGACGGATGTCTGCTGCGCTGCAAAACCCAGCGGCCTAGTGGCATGCCCAGCCCGCGCGCTCGGACAAAGGCGCAGTTCTATCTTCAGCCTCGCGAGCGGGGGCCATGGCCCCACCCTGCAAACCCTCCACACTATGGCACACGATGCTGGCATGTCAGGCAGTGCGGTTGTGCATGTCGTGGGTTCTCAGCGACTGTGCAACAGGCGCTCATGCGCCTGGACAGCCAAGCGCTACACTGCCAGAGCTTGCGCGCGCTACCTTGACCACAAGCCCCACAAGCTCACGAGTTCTAGCGTGTGCGTCTCAGCTCCGGCAGACATGCACGCAAGCCGACCCGCAAGCGTGACTTGTGCACAGTTGCTCTGCTCGGCGCTGCTACGCAGGGCGGTTCTCTACGCAGACGAAGCGAGCGCGCCTCATTCTCGCCGTGCCCCGACAGGAAGTGCGCGACCTGCGGGTCCTTGGCGCCGGAGGCCAGCTCGGCCAGCTGGGTGCAGTGCATCATGCGGTGCAGCCCCGTTGCCAGCGCCTGCTCCATCGCCACCTGCATCTCCCAGCAAGGCGTTCAGTCTTCACGTCTTTCCTGGCCTTTAACCAAACATGCCTGGGTCTGCAAAAGGGGGCGCGCGCATCCAGAGCCTTTCCTTTCCTTTCATACAACAGAACACTAAGGTGCAAATCATCCTCGGCACATGGTGCACGGAGGCAGGCGTGCAGACGTTGCAGGCCGTGGGTCCCAGGGCACGATAGGTGTGGATGTCGGGACACACCAGCGCGTTGACCTTGTTGAGGGACTCGAACTCCGCAGGCGGCGCATGCACAGGCGGCACGACGACGCGCCCGCCGCGCTGAGCAACACAGCCCGGCCGGTGTCAGCATGGCTGGGACTTGCCCTGCTGCCCCTCATGTCAAGCATGTGCTAGGTTGTTGCAGAGTTGATTGCAAGACGACATACAAGCTTGATGTGAATGAGAGAGACGCACCACCAATGCATGCCCCACGCTCCAATATCGCCCACATGCATTGGCCTGGGGACCACACAGGCAGCGCAAGCACTTTGTTGCAGATATCATGCCTCACGCAGGCACAAGATTGTGAGCCACCTTGTTGATCTGGTCCATGACAGTACGGCCATCCGCGCGCTCAGCGACGGACAGCACCTGCCGCCACGGACGCCATGGGCAGCCTGACTGTGGGTGCAGCCTCTCCTGCCACGCCTTGGGAGACGTGTGCACATAGCATCTTGGTTGCAACTTGCTTTTCGTTCCACTCCAGCAAAGCTGCGCCAGAGCCATGAGGTCGCAGCATTGCATGGTAGGCCGGCCGCCGAGTCTGTGAGCATGTGCGCGCCGTGCACGCCCCCAGAGAAGACTTAGAGAGAAGACTGACGCGCCTGGAAGAAGTGCGCAAAGCCGGGCATGGCGACGCTGTCGCGCGAGAAGTACGCGTACATGGCGTCGTACAGCTGGGCCGTCCCGTGGTGCATGCTGCTTGCCCGCACATACCCACTCTCAGCGCCCTCCGCCAGGGACTTGCCGGGCATGCAGCGGTGGCATAACCTAATGCAGGGTGAGTAACATTGAAGTGAGCGTGCACGGGTGGCCAGAAAGCTCTGGCAAGCTGTGCTTCAGGCATGCAGGGCATGCCACTGCACAGGGTCAGCGGCAAGGCCAGCGGTGAGCGCACAGCACCTGATGAGCTTGTTCAGGGCAAACTCAAGCTCCTCGGTGAACACGCCTGCGCGCAGGCCTGAGTGCACTTGAGCCTGCGCATGCTGCATCCAGGTGTCCCCTGCCAGCGGACGCTGTGCTGCGTGTCTGGCCAGCATGACACCTTTACGACCACCGACCGCCTGGCCTGTGCAAGGCATGCCCCTGGCAGCGCTGCCACATCGTCAGACCTTCAAAATTTGAAGGTGCTAGCGCTGATGAGCTGCATGCTTGTGCCAGCCAGGCGCGACAAGCCGCCCGACTATGTGCAAAACACACCACGGTGCTGCACTGCATGGTGATAAAGGGCTCCTTGCAATACTCGCCTGGCAGCAGCACCAGCGCGTTGCCGCGCCCCGACAGGTCTGGCGCGGCCGCATCAATAACCTTGACGATCTGGAGCGTCTGCGTCGCAGCCAAGCTCGCTCACAGGTAGCTGTGTTTGCTTAATATGCATGCCTGCATGCGCCTATGCAGGCTGCACGCACGCTGCAGACCAGGGGCCCTGTGCGGTTGTGCGCGACGTGGCAGACAACATACATGCATCCAAGGCCAAACAGTGTTGTGGTGCGAGTGAGACAAGATGCCATGCGCGCAGGCACAGCGCGCGTCAGAAGGAGCAACGCGTTTCCAGGCGCACCTCCCCGGTTGCATGGTATGCCAGCTGCTCCGGCTTTGTTCCATCGTGCTTCGTCATAGAGCCGTAGCGTGCTCTAACAGACCTTACGTAAGCGAGTCACCTGAGCCTGTACGGATGCTGCAGCCCTGGTTTCTGACTGCCTGCGGACTGCGCTGTCTCCCTAGCGGCAGTATTGAACCGTTGGAGCGCATTCGTGGATGGAAAGAAAGAGCAGCATGTTAGGTGTGACCTAACCCTGAAAGCACATGACTTTGCGTGACAGGCAGGACCATCTTCTCATCTTTTTGACCATATCCTGTCTTTGTGAATATCTGTATGGTGCAAGCCTGGTTGCACTGATCGTATAGCTGTGGAATACTGGGACACACATGATGCTGCTCGCGTCATGGAGGCGGCCCGGCCGCCGCGCCTCTCAATTGTGTGTCAGACTTGTCTGCCGATGCAGCGTTCAGCCTCCACAATGACATGTTTGCATGGCAGGCCCTTAGGACACCAGTATGCCATTCTGCATCAGTGCTTCAACTTCTCCCGCAAGCAGACTGCTCGCTCTCCGCCATGTATCAGCAGGGCATGGCGCGCCCTGGTGTGTCGCATCCAGCGTGCCCAGATTGCCCACAAAACAAGTGCAAACCCCAAACCTGCACAGAGTCTCAGCTCATTGCCTGCCCGACACACAAAGACTAGTGCCGGACAGGCAGCAGCGCGGCTAGCGCGCGGGCGCGGCGCGCTCAGGTTAGTTTCCCCGGAGGCTGCATGGCGCTTGGCACGGGCGCAATGTCAGCCCCAGACCAAGCGCAAGCACGCACAGCGCGTACCAAGGGACGCCGCATCTCATGACGCTCTGGTCTTTGCGGACCCTAACTCTGCGCCCTGCCCGCAGACGCATCAACGCTGCCGTCCACGGCCGGCACCGCGCGCGTGGCGCGGGGCCAGGCCGCACGGTGCTCGGCGAGCGCGGACCGGTCGCCCCTCTTCTGGTCCATGATCAGCGCGCACAGCGCGCACTGCGGGTTGCGGTGCCGCGCGAGGAAGACCTGACGCTGGAAGCCGGGCGCCAGGCGCGCCAGCGGCTGCCGCCGCCATGCGACCTGCGCGGCCGCCGCGGCTGCCCCTGGTGACGGCCGTGTTGCGCGCATGCATGGAGCTGCGGACCTGACAAGCTGCGGCGCAACGGCCGGCGCATGCTGACCATGCTCATCCGGGATCAGCAGCAAATCTCCAACAGGTCAAGGCCGGGACTTGACATGCTGCCATCACTTGTTGTCACCCGCCACGCTTGATGTGGAGAGCGTCTCTCGAGCGCAACCCCTAGTAAGGGTCGTGCTGATACCCAGTTAGAGATAGACGCATGAGCGCGTCCAGCAGAACGAGCAACAGGGGGCACCTTGGCATTCCAAGCGGCCTCGTTGCCACCCAGGCGCAGCAGCTCCCGCCGCAGCGCGGCCGGCGAGCCCAGCGCGCGGTAGTCCACGATCGACTCCGCCGCAGGCAGAAAGTCCGCGATGTTGGGCGCGCCCTGCCGCGAGCGACGCAGCGTCTTACGCTGGCCGTGCACGCCTGAGCACACCTTGTCGCATGCGCGCAGGTGGAAGCAGGCTAGCAGAATGAAATCAATGTACTATACTTTACAGAGCTCGAGCAGTTGCTGACGACATGGAGATAGCGGGGCGTAGCAGCGCGGATGCTACTATCGCCTGATATTGCACCTGGGCTTGCCAGCCTGCAGTGCGCTGACAGGCAGGCAGCGCCTGACGTCTGAGCAAGCACGCTGACAGCCATGCTGCAGGAGGGCGCTGGCAGGCGTGGGGCGCACGTAGTAGACGGGCACGCATCCGCCGGCAAAAGCGTCCCAGAGCTTCTCGCTGACGTAGTCATGGTTTAGCGCGTTCTCCATGACCAGGCAGAAGCGGTGGCGCCCGTACACGCCCAGCTTTGTCTCTGCCTCGCCCATCCGCGCATTGTTCAGGCACCTGCCGCGCTCGGGGCCGTCGCTTGCTCGGGGGCCCCAAGATGCTCCTGGCATTGCCGCATTTGCACTCCAGCATGCGGTCTAGCGTGTGCTCAAGTGTCACGGTGTGTCCAGGAAAGAAGGGGGTCAGGCAGGTGCTGCAGCGTATGCTTCTGACAGCTCCAGCGGGCCACGCACTTGCCATACGAGTTGACCTCCAGATCGGGGAAGGCCAGGAGGTTGGACACGATCAGGTTGCGCCCGCTGGGCACGTTGCAGTTGCTCTGCACGAAGGCGGCCGCGTTGGCGCGCGCGCCGAACGGCGCCTGCGGGCCCTCCCAGGCAGCGATCTGGTCCTCGCGCAGGTAAGGCACCGGGATCTGGGACTGCGCCCGGCCCCGCCAACGTTGCGTCACGGAGGTGCGCAATCAATAAATTCAGTCAATAAGTCTGCGATGTAGCTCAGGCATGAACAATTGAAGCACAGCGTGAGGTGTCAGGCAGGCCATGGCAGCCAAACAGTGCTTGTGAACAACTGAAAATTATAGGGAAAACAAGCACAGGGAGAGCGCTAGGTCGGGCATCAGCCTGCATGCCTAAATGGACTGATGATGCACGTGGCAGCAACACGGTGGCATCATGATGTGCACGGATGCCGCAGGCACACGCGCGAAGCAGCTTGCATGTAGTTAGCCTGGGCATGTGCATGATGCGTGCTGCGTTGGGCAGGGCGCGGCGAACCTGCATGCGGTACGACATCTCCAGGTCGAACAGGCCCATGAAGGCGGGGTTGTCAAGGCAGGGGTAGTAGGCCGCGGGCTCCATGGACGCAACCACCAGCATCTGCCCGGGGCTCGCGCGGTCCAGCTGCACGTGCTCGCAGATGTTGGGCGCGTGGTACCACAGCGCGTCTGCGCGCGGCGCGGCGCAGGCTCTGCCGGCGCTCTCTTCACATGGTCCTGGTGTGCTCACACTACAGCCGCATGCGCAGAAGCCACCCAGTAGCATACATGTGCGTGCAGCGCAGTGCCTGCTGCGATGCCTCAGCATGCATGTGGAGCAGGCATTCTGCCGTGCTAAATGCACAGCAGGGCGCCCCGTAAGTCGGACGGGGCGCGCGAGCGCGCACCCGCGCGCATCCAGACGTACGCGTCCGAGGCGTTGAGGAAGTCGCAGGCGATGTGCGTGTCGCGCCACGGGCAGTCGGTGAACGAGCGCTCAAAGCCGTCGATGTAGTGGCCGGGCGTCATCACGGCCACGGTCAGCTTTGAGGCCAGCGGCGTCTGCGAGCGTCACAACACCCAGCGTCAGCGGGCTGGCGGCCTGTCTGTGCACTGTGCCCAGACCTTGTGATCAAAAGCACTGACTGTTGAGAGAGGGCACTGCAAAAAAGGGCATGTTCGCCGGGGGTGCTTGCGCGTGCAGGCGTGCCTGCCCAAAGTGCTTCAGCCACTCCGCATACGCGTCGCTCCCAACCTGCCGCGCAGCCCGCTGCGTCTTTCAGCTCTGCCGGTGCTGCATAGCTTGTCGGCATTTTCGCTGCCAAAGCCGGCCAAGCAGCCTGTCATAAAGAGCAAAGGTGCTGCAGCCTTTCTCAGTAACGCTAGGGTCCTTGCTTTCAAGAGTATCATTGGGTGGTGATGCCCAATGATGCCGATGTCCCCTGATTGATGCATGCAAATGCGTCACGGTGCCCAGGGTGCAGCGGGGTGCACCGTCCGCTGCTGCTGCAGGAAGGACTTGATGCCCAGGCGCCCCAGGCGGTCCCCTGGCTGGCCGCTGGCGACCGCCGTGTGGACCTGCGCCCCGGGTCTGTGTGAGCTGCGCGCAGGTGGCTGCAGCGCGACTGCAAGAGTCGCAGTTTGAACTCTTCGGTGGTCACGCTTTGCAACGATGGTCACACATGGCGTTCTGCCCCCGACTTGCACGCGTCTGCACAAGTGATGCACGCTTCGTACCACCGTGCAGGCCTCGACAGCAGAGTGCGATGGGTGACGAGGCGCTCACCGCATGCAGCCTGCCGGAGAAGTGCAGCAGCGCGACGCCTAGGCACGTCAGCAGCGCGAGCGGCAGCGCCGCGGACACCCGCTGCTGGGTCCGCGCCTGCAGGCGAACGTCTGTGTGTCATGTCTTTGAACAGTGCACAGCTGACTGCTACATAAGCGGCCTGGGGAAGCGGTGCGCGTTGCACAGACCTTTGGTTGCAGCACCGGGTGCCGTGAAGGCTGGGACTGGAATAGTGGCGTCTGCCTTGGTGCGGAGTAGCGCTGCATGCCTGCCAGTGCACCGCCCTCGGCCCCGGTCTGTCAGCCGCTGGCGACACGCGGCCAAGCTGCGCCCGCGCCAGCGCCCCGCAGCAGGGTGGACCTGTGCTTTAGTCGCCAATTGGCTAGCAGCGCTGGCGCAAGAGTTCAGGTGCGCTGACCGAGGTGCTCAGACAGACAAGTGGGCTTTCAAGTGCGTTTAGACATCAAGATGCGGAGCAAGCCAAGCGCTACCGGTCCCCCTCTCCTCTCAGGTGTGCTTTGTCTCCAAACTGCACCCTTCCTGTCTTGTGTAGCAGCAGGTCGAGCGGGTGAGCTCCGTGCGCAAGTGCTGCATAGGCCCCAGGCCAGGGGCAAGCATCTTATTACTAGGACCAGATGGGGGTCATTTGCAAAGCCAAGCACATGTGGGAAGAAGCGGACTCTGCTTCTCTCTGAGAGAGCAGGACGGCACGGGAGTGCCAGGCACAAGCGCTGCAGTTTCCTGTCCACACTGCATCCAATGGGCGCAGGCGAAGTCATCACGCTGCAGTTTGGTGGCTTTGCCAACTTCGTTGGCGCGCACTACTGGAACATCCAGGCGCGTCTGTACACTGTAGGAACTATGTGGTACTACACAAGAACTCGGTCTGCACCAGCTCCCAACACTGAAGTGCATCCCTTGGCTTGCAGCATGTGTCTACCTGATGGACGATTGACATGGGCGGTGCAGGATGAGCTGGCTGGCCTGGCTGAGCAGGATGCGCACCACGGCATTGCCGACCAGGTCGACTCCAACGTCCTCTTCAGGCAGGGCGAAGACGCGCGGGTGAGCGAGCGTGCAGCGCCGCGCTGCTACCAGCGGGCAGGCAGCACTGCTGACACTCTCGCGGGCAACAGGGGCACGTGGCGTTCTCGCCGCGCCTCGTGCTCTTTGACAGCGCCAGCGCCTTGGGCGGTGCGCTGCACTTCACAGGCACTCGTATGCGCTGTGTATCATGCCCAGCGACTCCATGGTGGTGCAGGACCTGCGGTGACTCCCGTCCCTGCACGACTCACCCAGCACGCCTGTTCTGCTCTATTGCTTGAGAAAGACACAGTCTTTGTGGGTTAAGAGGCACGTCTCGGTGTCGAGCGCGTCCAAGACTGGCTCGCGCAGCCCGTGTCGCGAACACCGCAGACAGCGCCGGTGCAGTAAGCAGACTGACTGGCCGCTCTGGGCACACCTGCACGCGCGCAAGTGCGGGCCGGGCGGCGCGGCGGCAGCGGCGGCCCCGACCGTGGCCCGTGCAGCGTGCTGGGAGGGCCGTGGGGCGGCGCATCAGGCAGGGCGCGCTCCGCGCGGCCGGCCTGCTAGATTGTGGGCGTATACGCATGCGCCGGACTCAGGGAGAGACTCTGGCAGCCCGCTCCGGCAGGCGCGAGCACGCACGAGCGCGCGCCGGGCGGCGCGGCGGCCGCGGCGGCCGTGGGCGCGGCCGGCGTGGCCACGTGGCAGGGCGCGGTCGCGGTGCACCGAGCGGAGCCTACGCCTCGCAGCCGCTTCGCAGAGGCCCTCGATGCCGAGCCGGAGGCGGCCCTGGACGGCGCAGGTGCCGCCTGCTCGCGCGCGCCCTCTGACCGTGTGCGCCGGGATGGAGGACGAACCCCAAAGAGCGGGGTGGAACCAGCCTTGCTGTGCGGCAGCGGACAGGTTGCCTCCAGCAGGCCCACATGCGGCCCAGCGTGTCAGTGCGCCAGTTGTCAGCTAAGGTATAACAGCCTGTACCAGGGTAAGGTAACCTCCTCGCATGGAACGGCACACTGCAAACATCCGCAGTGGAAAGCGAGGCAGGGGCCCGGGCGCGTGCGGCCTGGCCTGGCGGGCCCGGACGGCTCACGCGCGGCGGCGCGCAGCGGCAGATGCGGCGCGGGCGGAGCAGGCGGCGGCCGCGCTGCGCGCGGCCGCGCGGCAGCTGGACCGCGGCCCCGTGCGCAGCTGGACGGACTACCTCAAGGTGGGGGGCGGCCCCCTGCGGGAGGGCCTGCGACCAGCTGACACCCTGCCGCTCTGCAGGCGTATCGGCATGTGCAGCCGCAGCGTGCGCAGCATGCGCGCTGGGCAGCACCGGGGCTTCTTGCGTGCGCGAGCCCGAGGGGCGCTCCCCGGTGCGGTCTGGTTGGACCAGGCGGCTTTTGAAAGTGGAGTCCGGCGCAGGCGTCGAATGTCAAGCAGTCGCAGGCGTGCACAGGACAGTGAAAAAGCCCTGCCCGCCAGGCAGTCGCCGTGATGCGTGACTCGGCAGGCGCGGCCGTCAGGCACCGTTGTGATGCCTGACCTGGCAAAGGCGGGCGCAGGCGGTGCTCCACCCCCGCAGCCTGGTCGCGCTCGGCAACGCGTGGCCGGCGGGCGCCGGCGCCGGCGCCGGCGCGGGCTTCGGCCCACGCGCGGCGGCTGCCGGCGCGGCCGCCGACCTGGACGACTGGCTGGACCGCGTGCGGCGCTTTGCGGAGGAGTGCGACGCGCTGCAGGCGTGCGCGCCCGGGCCCGCTGGACGCTGGGGCAGGGCGCGCTCCCTGGTCGCCGTCACGCCGGCTGGAGGCCTTGCCAGCCGGAAGGGCGCTCGCTCAGGACCTGTCGTGCTGGCGGCTGTAGCGCGCTGTGGCCTGCCGTCTGGGGCTGGCCGTCAGGGGCTGGCAGGTCTGCATGGCCTTTGGCGCACTGACCCCTCCCACGGGTGATCTCCCTTCCTGCGTCTCTGCCGCGCCCGGGCTCCCGGCGTTTGCAGCCGCGCACGGCGGCTTTGCGCCAGGGCCTGCCTCAGCCCCGCCATGGGGCTCGCATCCTGCCACGCCCCCTGCAGTCTGTCATCGGGCGCGGCAGCAGCGACCGGCCGTGCGGAGGCTCCAGGCGCCGGCGTCCGATCCGGCGGCCGGCTCCCTCGCGACCGCCGGCACCGCAGGGGTTTTGGGCGCTAGCTGCGGGACGAGGCCGGCCGTGCTAGTCATCACCAGGGCCCTGCGCGTGCAGGGCTTCCAGGCGCTGGCCGCCGACCAGGGCGGCTGCGGCGGCCTGGCCGCGGACGTGCTGGGCGCGCTGCGCGACGAGTACCCGCGCGCGCCCGTACTCGCGCTCCCCGTGCGGCCCGCTGCCGGAGCGGCGCCGGGCGATGCGGACGCGCAGGCGTGCGCCCGCGCAGCCCTACCCAGCCTGTGCAAAGGCTGCCCGCTTGCATGACAGCTACTTAACAGCACGTTGTGACCCCACGGAGCGCCTCCGACAGATGGACGGCAAAGCCGCACTGTCTTTGCTGCCACGCGAGGCCAAGCTCCCGGACCCCGTCAACGGCTGCGTGCTCTGCAGCAGCCTTGTTACAGTGATGAGCCCGCGTTGCTCCCCTCACCTTGTGCCTGACAGCCTGAGCCATGCTGTTGGGTGCGCAGCGGCGCTGGCGGCTGAGCGAGGCGCTGAGCGCGGCAGAGCTCGCGACGCGCGCGTCCGTCTACGCGCCGCTGGCGCCGCCCGGCCCCGACGCGCTGCCGCACCTGCGCTGGCAGCCGGGCAACGCGTTCCACGCGTCCGCGCTGCTGGCGGCGGTGGCCGACGCGGTGACGCTGCCCTACCGGCTGGCGCCCGGCGCGCCGCCGGGCCCGCTCGGGCCGCCGCTGGGCGCCTGCGACCTGCACTCGCTCGTGCAGCTGCTGGCGCGCGGCACTCCTGCGCCGCCCCTCGTGCTCAGGGCCACCACCGCTGGCCTCTATACAGACTTTTGTGTTTCACGCAACCCCTTCCGCCAGGCAGGCGATTACGTCGTCTAGAGTTGCAGACCCTAGCGTTTTCTGTTGTGGCAGGTCGCCCGCGAGGGCCGCAGCATCGTGGGCGTCGCCGCCGCACTGCCGTGCCCGCCGCTGCCGGGCGGCCACGCGGCGGCCGCGGCGGCTGACCAGCGCGCGGGCGCGCCCGCGGCGACGGCGGCGCTGGCCAGCGGGGCGCCCTTGCCAAACGGGCTGGCCGCGAACGGCCGCGCCTCCGAGCCGGCCGCGCCCGCGCTCACGCCGTTCACGCGAGTTGTCGCCGAGTGGTCTCCGGGGATCATGGGAGGTGGGAACACTTACCTCACCATACCTGGCAACCTAGTTCTCGCCATGGATAACCTGTTGGCCTGCTCGCCTGTGCTCAGCATGGGGTGCGGCAACGGCTGCAGCAATCGACTTCGACACGCGGGCAGCGGCCTGATGCGTGGCAGTGGCTGCAGGCGCGGGCACGCAGGCAGAGTCCGTGGTGCTGCGTGGCGCGCGGCGCGGCGGCGCGCCGGTCACCACTGCAGTGGCGGCCGAGGCGCTGGACGCCGCGCTGGTGCAGGAGGGTGCGCATGGGTGCCCCATCCTGCCCCCTGCGTGCCTGTTGCCACGCCTCCTGGCCACTGCATGGTGCCCTCACATGTCGATGCATTGACTCTTGCACTGCCAGCACCCTGTGCAGTCTAGGCCTTGGCGCATGTGCGGCTGGAGGCAAAAGGGGACTCCTGCAGATTACAAGAGGCAGGACTCATGCTCGCGCCCCGTGTGTCGGGTTAGCGTCTAGGTGACCGCTATGTTCTTCAGGTATCCTGTCATTGCCAGCCTGCCTCCTTCTGCACCTCCGTGTGCGTCTGAAGATTAGTGTACCAAGCGGACGCAGCCGAGCCGCGCAGGCGTGCGCTGCGTGCGCCACCGCTGCGTAGCAGCGCCGCCACTGCCCATCCCGCTGCCGTTCCCGCAGCTCTTCACGCCGGCCGTGGGCCGCCACGGCGACGTGTGGGGCCTGCCCGGACACGCAGACCCTGGCCAGGTTCTGGGCGCCTCGGTGCGCGGCGGCGACGTGGAGTCCGTGCCCGTGCTGTCGCGCATGTACGCGAGCGCGGCCGCGGCCGGCTATGCTCGGCGCCAGCTGGAAGCTCTCCGTGGTGCGCGCCCTTGCCCGACGGATAACATCCTGCTGCAAATCCTCTGCGTCGCACCGCGTCGCATTGCAGGCCTGGGCTGGCTCCTGATCTGCCAAACGTGCTATATTGCCTGGCCGGTGCACCAATGAGGTCCCTGAGCGGCGCCGTGTGAGGGCCACATGTAGAATGGTGACCCTGCGCACGGTCCTATCAGCCAGCTGTGGCAGTAGGCCATGTACTGCATTGCACGCAGGAGCTGCTGCATCTGGCCACAGTGCGACTCCCCAGCACACCGTCTGAGGAAGGCATGATAAGCATGCTAGTCAGCAGGAGTGTGGTGTTGCGAGGTTTCAGGGCAGCTTCCTTGCCATCAGGCTGTACCTGTTGTCGGTTTGCTTCGCATGGGAATCAGGATGAGCAATGGTGTGCAGGTGCGGCGGGCGCTGCTCAGGGGCGGGCGACGCTGGCCGGGTGGGGCTACGGCAGCGAGGACATTGCAGAGGCTGTTGAGCATTTGCATGTGCTGGCAGCCGCAGATGAGTGTGAAGAGTCGTTTTGAGTGTATATGGTATGTGGGGGAGGAGGGAGTGTGCTTTCATGCATGAGCGTGCAGTTTGGTGATTTTGCTGCTTGAATGTGCAACTTGTGCACCGGAAACGTCTGTCCTTCCTGTCCTGCATGTGCACACCATTATGATGAGCAGGTTATAAGAAGGTGCGCTTTGAACACATAAGGCTACCACACCTCTTTGCTGAAAGGAGCATCCAACCTTGGTCAGTGGGAGAAGAGGAGGGCAGAGACACCTAGGCAGGGTCGCTTGCAGGTCGTCTTGTCGAGAGGGACTCGCAAGAAGGCAAGTGAACTAGACCAGCCCTCGCCCTGTGTACACTGTGTACAGTAGCTGTGTGGCACCACGCTGGTGCACCAGCGCGCTCTGAGTGGGATGCTAGCCAGTGGACTCTGAAAGAGCCCACACTATGACTGCAGTACGTGCCGCGCTGAGGAGCGTGCGACAGCAGCTCTCAGACGGCTTCAACAGTCTGAATGGCTCGCCCAGGCACGCGCTTACCACGCATCGGACCCTTACGCGGCCTTATCAGCTGAGAAGAGACGCATGTGCAGTGTTGCGGCTTGTAACTTAGTATACAGCTTGTATGGAGTGGCCAGCTGGAGCCTTCTGCTCGAGCGCTGTTGACCAGGCGTGCCAATAGCCTCACAATTAAAAGTGCGCTTGCTGGCGCACAGGGAGCTGTACCTTATATTCGCATTACAGGTCCTTGAGGTGCGCGTGCGCTGCTTATGGAGTGGCGCGCTCGTCTGGCGAAGAACTCCTGCCGGAGTTTGCCTAACTAGCCGCTTGCACGCTTGCGCTTTCGCACAGACGCTGACAGCTGTGGCACCGGACTGCACAGGCCTTCAACTACTTTGCCTTTTCTTTGTTGATTCCCTTGTACCTGACCGCCGAGTTTGGCATCAGTGACTTTCAGGTGCGTGCTGTCTCAGCCCTGCTCCAGAGTGCTAGTCTTCAGCTTGCTTTGGAGGCGCTTGGTTGTAAGTCCGCTTGGTTGCTCATTGTCAACTGCCTCCCCTATATAACTGTCACACCGGTCAGTCACCGCGCGTCTGGAGCCCTGGCAGGCCGGAACCTTTTATGGTCTGTGGGGGACGCTGCTCGTTGCCTATGGCATCCTCTTCTCCGGTCTTATTGACCTGATGGGTGCGCTCATTTGGTTGTCCACCTGTGTCAGCTGTCCTCCTGTGTCAGCTGCAAGCTGCGCTGTGTTAACAGAAACGGGCGCGCTGCTTGCAGTGAAAACCACACGCTTGAAGGAGGACACCCGCAGGACGTGAAGTTCAATACACTGAGTTGCTCCCACGCCGCGTGTCTGCAGGAGTCCGTGGCTCCCTTGTTCTTTGCTACATCATCAGCATTGCTGGGCGGTGCGGCCCGACCTTTTGACACGCGGGACGTGCTTTGCGTGCGCCCTTGCAGCATACAGCAAGTACAGCAAGCCTGCAGCGTGTTTGGCAGGCATGCGGTCAGGTATGGTGTCGCTCACAGGGATTATGAGTGCCGGGTAGCCTCCCATGCATCACACTGCCTGCGCAATTGGACCGCATAGCATGAAGGCCCTGTCTAGAGCTCCTCTTCTACATGCCTGAAATGTGGCAGTGTGCAGGGAAGAGTAGCCGGCACCGCGTCCCACACAGGCCAGCAGCAGGGTCAAGCATGCAGGGCAGCGTAGCGCCACAGCAGCTACGGCTCACCGTGCAAGAGCATGCGCGCGGCTGCGGCAGGTTTGTGGTGGCTGCCACGCACAGCAAGACCATGCTGCTGCTGGCGTGGCTTGGGCCGGTCACTGTGGCGGGCTCGCTTGGCACGCCTGTGCTGACCATAGGTGCGCAGTGCCTGTCACCGCGAGGTGCATGATTGGGTGCAGAGCGTGCATGGCATACGCATGCACGTTAAGGAGATCGTGCAGCTGGGGCCCGTATCATTGCTGGGTGGAGAGATGCGGAGGTTCGAATAGCAAGGCACTGCCTGAGCTTGTGCTGCTCATTTATCCCGTGCACCGACATGCAAGTGCCTTTTTAGCTGGGAGGATTGAGTTTGTTTGTCCATCTTTTTTGCAAGAGTCCGGCTGTTGTGACATGGTGCTATCACAGTGAAATGTTAATGCAATCTGATGCCATTGCCGTGTGGTTGGGTGCAGGTATCAAGCGGTACACAACCGAGACGAGCAGGGGTTTTGCGTTCTCCCTCTTCTACAGGCGCGCAGTCCCCTCCCCTCATGTCCAGCGTCGAGCACGCATGCGTGGCTGATTGCTAGCAGTGGGGTCGTGTCTGATGTGGCACAAAAAGCGGGCAAAGCCAACATGCTAAGGGGCTGGCCACCTTGATAATACCCTGTCTTCCTTCAGACCAGCCTGTCTTGGTCCGCCTCCCGAGCGGCGGTATCGCATGGGCGCCTCGCCCGCAGCCCCGCGACGGGACAGCACGCGCGCGCAGCTGCATGAACATCGCGGCGCTGGGCTGCGGCGCGCTGCTGGACTTCTTCCGCGTGCGGCTGCGCCACGGCCTGCGCATCGACTGGCTGCCGCCCGACGCGCTGCTCAACGACGGCTCGCGCCTGCTGCTCGCCTGTGCGCTCGCCTCCCCTGCTCGGCTGTGCGCCACAGAGCGAAGACACCCATGGTGTGAAGTGCACGGCTTCCAGTTGAACTGACAGGAACAATCAGAGACCATGTGCTGCTAAAGCTCCTGCAAGCCTGCTGAAGCTCCTGCAAGCCTGCAAGCGATGAGCTGTCTTGGGCCTGACCGGCGTGCGCGCCGGCAGCCACATCGGTGGCATCGGTGCTGGGGCTGGCGATCTCGCTGGCGATCCGCGAGGGCGCGGCGCTGCCGCCCGCAGGCGCGCCGGCGCGCAGCGCGGCGGCAGGCGCGCCAGCGGGCGGCGCCGAGGGCGGCGAGGATGCGGCGGCCGACGCCCAGAAGCCGCTGCTGGGCGACCAGGCGCGGCCTGTCCGAGAGCACTGTCCACAAGATCTGGGGTAGCATGGAAAAGCGCCAACTGAGCTGTGACCAAATCGGACCAAACGAGGTGCTGGAGCGATGACACCAACTCTACGGCATTACGGCAACATTACGGCGAAGTGTATGAATTGCGCCCCTGGCGCGCACGCAGGAGGCAGAGGGGGAGGTGCGGGTGTCTGCGGACGCGCGCGGCGCCGACGCGTGCGCGCCCGGCGAGCCCGGCGAGCCCGCGCGCCTCACGCTGGGCAACTTCTTTTCCGAGCTGGTGGTGCGGCGGCCCGCTCTGTCCCCTGCATGCGTGCCCGTGCATGGTCCGCTTAATCACGTTATCAGCCTTGCCCGCCCACTCCTTTCTTTGCAGTGAGGCGGTTGACACAGTCTGGGCAGCGCAAGAGGGTCGCGATTCTGCCACTACATCGGGCCGCCTGCGCTGCCGGCAGGTCGTGCTGGCGTCGCGCGAGACCTGGAAGTACCTGGTCATGTGCCTGGCGCGCGCCCAGCTTCCCAGCTGCATGCCTGGCCTGGCGACCGCCTGTGTGACGGCGCATGGCCGCCCAAGAAACTGCTTACTGGCGTCGCAGCGGCCCGCACCCTTGTTTCAGGGTGTTGGGGTTTAAGGCGCATGTCTGTATGTCTGTCCTCTGGCTCCGCGACTGCGACGTAAGCCCGGCCTGCTGCGCCGGCAGGTCACTACCAACCTAAAGCAGATCTTCCGGCACGTGGACGCCACCATGCCCAAGTTCCTCATCCGGTGCGGCGCAGGCTTGTGGTCGTGCTGCCATGCTTTGCTGCTCTTGTCCAGCAAGCTTTGTGTATCGTCGTAACTGTGCGAACTTCCAGTGCACAATAGATTAGAAGCCCGTCAGCTGCGGTGCAGGAGAGGTAGCCTGTTGCGTTACCGACTGCACTGCGCTTGGCTCATTCCCTGTTGAGCAGATCTTCACAAGTACAGGCCAGGCCTGGGCTGTCCATGCATGCAGCATCTGGCGCGCCCGCCCGCAGGATGTACGGCTGCAACGCGCCGGTGGGCCTCATCTACAGCGTCAACCCCTTTATTATCATCTTCCTGGTGCCGGTCGTGGGCGCGCTGTTCACGCGCGTGCAGCACTTTGACATGATCCACTACGGCTCGTACCTCTCCGCGCTCGCGCCGTTCTGGATCGTGGCCTTCCCGCAGGGCGCGCCCCGCTCGCTGGCGCGGCACCGCCGAGCGCGAGTAGGTTCAAGTAGGTGCAAACGGGTAGGGTTTGTTTTGCACATAGCATTGCCAGGGGAAGCCGCTCCTTCCTGTGTCGGTGTCAAAGCAGCGCTCTCCCACCGCTGTGTTATCAGCAAGTTGAGAGCGGACAGGTTGGCTGACGTACCCACGCGGCTGTGCGCAGAGTGGGCGGTCGTATTGTTCGTTGTGACGCTGTCGCTCGGGGAGAGCGTGTGGTCCCCGCGATGGTGCGCGCGCCCTGGTTGTGCTCGCTGCCCTTGCAGAGCGCGCTTGCGTGCAGGTGGCGTGTGCTTTTTGGGGTGCTGGTGGCGTGCGGATAGGGTGCTCGGTGGCGCGTGGTTACGGTGCAGGTCGCGAGGCTGGCGAACGTGCACTGCTTGTGCTGCGTGTCTCACATGCCGCCACAGCCCTGGCTCCGCCCTGCTGCATGGCGTCCTGGCCAGAGCTGCGCACTGGGGGGGCAGTGCCTGAGCGGCCGTCGGCGCAGGTATGACTACTCCATGAGCCTTGCGCCAGAGGGGCGCGAGGGCCTGTTCACCGCGCTCGCATCGGCGCCGCTGTTCGCCGCCAAGCTGCCCACAGGCGTGCATGGCCTGAAGGCCTCTCAGCTGTGCTGACACTGAGCTGTTACTGAATTCAGGCATACCAGTAATGCTTGAAGCACTCCACACACCACATGTGGTAACTTGCAGCTTGCGGACAGGCAGTCCTGCTGCGTCATGCATCTGCCCGCTGCGCGCAGGCATGCTCAGCGGCAAGCTGCTGCAGGACTTCTGTCCTGACACGGCGCCATGCGACGCGCAAGAGCGCGCCCCGCCCGCCGGCGGCACCGGCACGTGCGACGGGCGCGCGCTATGGGGCATCATCGGCGCAATTACGCTGACGAGCCCGCTGCTCATCCTCGCGTTGCAGGCGTGCCCCCCCTGCCCCAGGCGTAGTGCTTTGCCACTTACATGCACCTGCACACCATGTGAAAAGAAGAGTTGCGCTTGCACATTGTCGTCAGGCACAAGGTTGTGGTGCGGATGCCAGTGCAGTGTGTCTGCAGGCATGGCTGTAAGACCTGCCACAAGCCCTAACCAGCTGCCATCTTGCGTGGCAGCGGTGGGTGCGGCCCGCTCCCCGGCCAACGCTGCCGCTGCACGGCGTCGGCGGCCCGCCCGTCCCGGAAGGAGGCCCAGGCGCCGCCGCGGCGGACGGCGGCCCCGACGCGCCGCCGCCGCCGCGGAGCGTGCCGGGCGCGCCCAACACGCTGCTGGCCGTGCCCGTGCATGACATCATCGACGACGAGGCGCCGGTGGACGGCGTGCTGGTGTGGGAGGCTGCGCATGGGCGCGCGCCCAGGTAGGGGTACTATGCGCGGTCACCTGAGCGCCGGGCGCATGCCCGCCGCTGCGGCCGTGTGGCATCGCCGGGCGCGGCGCTGCCTTGGCACTGGCGGTGCCTGGGGACAGCTTTGTCGACGGAGAGGCTGTGGGCGGGTGGCATGCCCAAGTGGGAGGCTGCGTATGGCTCAGGTGTTTCCTATCGGGCCTGTTAAGTCCATGCGGGTCATTATGCTGCACGCTTGCTGCACCTGCCAGCGCGCTTGTGGCAGCGCTGGCTCTCAGGCCTCCAGGAGGGGTTATGCAGGTAGGACTTGTGGTTACAGAGGACAGATTCCAGTTGCTGTTCAGAGCGTGAGCTCTAGTGGAAGCTCTTGCATAAGGAGGGAGCGAGGGCCTGGACGTACCAGTGTTCAATTTTGCTGGGGCGCGCAGGAGGTGTGAGTCAGGCAGACTAAAGGAGGGTTCACGCAAAGTTGATGGGAGCTTGGCGCTGAGAATGGGGGAAGCCTCCCGTGCTGCCGGCATGCTCTCTGCATAACGCAACCTTTGGAATGCACGCACATGCGGCAATTGGGTTATGGATGTGCTGCCCAATTGGTGCAGGAACGCATGCATGAGCGTATGGATAGGAAGTGCAGCTTCTGTGTACATTACCGCCGCGTAAAATGCCTTCTGTGACATGTATTGGCAGGCATACACTGCGTCATAAAAGGAGGCAAGTGCACTCTTCACTTGTAACACGACTCTGAAGCAATAATGTGCACCAAGCCTGCTTGACGGGCACTGCCAGGCTGAATGTCACCAATTGTGCTTGAACAGCTTGAAGCACAGCCAGTTGAGCGTGACTGCCGCTAGGAACACAGGCAGCGTCAGCGGGAGCAGCAGGCAGTAGTAGCGGTCATCAGCCGCCGCTGCCCACCAGGTCACTTGCACGTCGCGGCTGCCGCCGCCGCGCCCGAGCGGCGCCAGTTTGACTCCGAGAGTGCATGCCAGCAGGCTCAGCGCGCATGCCACGGACCCCGCCAGCAGCAGCGCCCCCGCGACCAGGACGCGCCAGTCGCGTGCGCAGGCCATGTCAGCCTGACCGCTTTGCCACCCGTTTGCATGGCGCAGGCCGCCACTGCGCGCCGCCGCCGCGCCCGCGCTACTGCCGGGGTTTAGGGAGTCTGATTCTAGATTTTCTGTCAGGGCTGCGCCCTCTGCCAGCAGCGCGGCCAGGCCGTGCGTGGATGCGGCGTGGTGCCAATCGGCCGCGAGCCGCGCGGCCGCCTGCGGCGCCTGCGCAAGGCTCCTAGAGCGGGGTAGCGAGCCTGGGTCTGGGCTAGGGTTCAGGGCAAGTGCGCCGCCAACCATGCAGCCCATGCTTAAGCTGCATGGTTCTCTGCTGCAAGGCCGCCGGCCATCAACTGCTGCATCATCTGCTGCAAGGCCGCCGGTGTCCCGGGCCGCTGCTGGCTTCCCCCGATCGAGGCCGCGGTCCTGCCCTGCCAGCTCGACGCGTGCTGACGCAGAGCTGTGCCGCCCAGCGCGCCCGGCAGCCCCGCACAGACGCAGCCCGCTCGGCCCAGCCCCCGCATCACGCGCTCGCGCAGCAGTGCAGCCCTGTGCGCTCCTCGCGGCACTGATCACCCCTGCTGCACCGCAAGCGCCCCCCGTGCTAGCCGCCGTGCGAGGTGCCCAGGACCGTGCCGCTGTAGCCGTGCAGGGCTTTGCAGAGCCGCAGCATTTGTATGGCTCCGGTCTTTGGCAGGCCTGTGTAGGCTGGCCCACGTGGAGAGCGGCGCGCGCCACAACTGGTACACCGCTGCCGGTCAGGCGTTGCGCTGCCAGCATGGGTGCACTCACAGCGCCTGTGCCGCATGCGCAGGGCGGCGCGCTGTCCGTCGCACAAAGCTCAAGCGCCCCAGCCAAGGCCCGGGCCCGGGCAGACCCGCCGCCGCACGTCCCGCCATTGGGCACGCTACCGGGCCGCTTCGGGCGTCTGCCGTTCGCTAGAAGCCCCGTCTCACCCTCCGCAGGCCGCTCCGGCAGGGCGCTGTCCGGTGAGCTGCTTTGGCAGCCCGGCAGCTCGCTGGGGCATGCCAGGAGCGCGAGCGGCGCAGCGCTGCTGACGCCGCGCAGGCCGGCCAGCGCTGCCAGGTCCATGCTCAGCGCAGCTCACCTGTCCATGCAACACACAGATCAGCATTCAGGCATGGCTGGGTGCTGTGAAAGGGGCGCCAGGCAGCATCAGGCCAACATGGAGCCGGACACGGGGAGCCACCCGATAAATCACCTTGTTTGCACGCGGCGTCCCCTGCTGCCAACCTGCTCTGCCATTAACCTTTGCTGCATGCCCACACGGGTAGAGCGCCTTTAGACGACTGGGGATGAGGGGGTTAGGCGGGGGGCGAACTGGTGCATAAGGCCGTCTGTGTCGACATCGTCCTCTTCCTCAACCTCCTCTACGTCCTCCTCCTCCTCGTCCGTCTCCTCCTCCTCCGTCACATCCAGCTCCTCCTCAGGCTCGGCGTCCTCCTGCGGCGCGCGCGGCGCCACGCCGAGCGGCACGGTGTCCCTCATAAAGTCCCGCACCGCCTGCAGCTGCGCGCGCCGCACGGCACAGCAGGGCGTCAGGCTGCCGCGCCGCCCCTCAGCTCTGCTTGCAGGCAGCGGTAGCTTGCAGTGTGTGTGAGCCTGCTGGCTCTCCCTGGCGGCCTTTGGCACCGCCTGCGCTTGCGCGTCGCTTACGCTGCCCCGAGGCGCAGCCCCGGAGGCGCAGTCCCAGAGATATCAACAGGACAAGCAGTCTGCGCACTGAGTAGTACAACCTGTAGTAGAGTCCAGGCACTGTCAACTTGGCATGCCCTGCATCACACTCTATACACGCTCTATGCGCGCCTCGCGTAAAAACACCAGGCCCCAGGCAAACACAACCCAGGCCAGCTGCCGCACCGTGACTTTGAGGGCCAGCTCGCGCTGCCGCAGCGTGGCATCTTCGTCGGGCTTTGGGGCCAGCTCCTCCAGCGTGGCTGGCACAAGCTTAGGCAGCAGGAACGACATAGCGCCTGACGTGCCTCGGTCAGCCCGAGGCGCAGTGCTGTGCGGGCGCAGGGGCGGCAGTTCTCACTAGTGTGACGGGCTACATGTCCTCAGATTGGCTACGCGCACAACAGGCACTTGAGAGAGGCACCGTGTGCACAGTTCTCTCAGGCTCGTTGACAACGAGTCATTGCGGCAAGAAATTTTGTCTCATTTACAAACGAAGCGGGGCTACGGTCTGTACGATCATCATCACAAGACGCAAAGCATCCCATGCATGTCGCATGTGCTATGCAGGTGCTCCAGCAGGCGACACTGTTGGCCCTCATCGTCATAGCAGTAAACGGTGTCCAACGTCAACCTGCCACTACCGCGCAGCAGCGGCACCAGCCAAACTCCCGGCAGCCCCTGCCGCTTGGAGCAAGCCACGCCCTTCGCAGCAGGCACTGAGCGCCTGCCAGCGCCACTGTCTGCGCCCCCGCCGCCGCGCCCGCCCCCGGCAGAGCGCTCAGCGCTCCAGGGCCGTCCGGCCGTCGACAGCCACGGTGGGGGCGGCGGCCGGCGGGCTGGGCGGCGGCGCGGCCGTCCAGACTCGGGTGCAGCTTAAACCTACCCTACCCTACCAATCAGAACGCGCCGCCCTGCTCGGGGTCGTACTCGTCGTCGTCCACGGCGAGCGTAGGCGGCGGCTGGCTGCCGGCAGGCGGCTGCGCAAACGCGGTCAGGTCCGAGCCGATGCGCTGCTGCACGTCCTGCGCGCCGGGGCCGCGCAGCGTCGCCGGCGCGCCCTCCGGGCGCATTGTCCCGGGCCTTGCCCGAGGCTTTGCGGTGCCAGACGCTCAGGGAACTCACGCGCGCGGGCATCAACACAAGTGTCCCAGCAGGCAAGGTATGCACATTGACATGTGGCTCGCGTCTGCGGCGCCCAGGCCCAACTGCGTATCAGAGCGGCGAGCCTCGCGGCCCACCTGCGGCATGTTGGACAGCGCCTCAAGGAACATGGCTGCGCCGCCGTTTGCGACCAGCTGCTCTGCCACTGCTGCCGCTGCCGCATTGGCGCCGCCCAGCCCCGCCGCGCCGCCGCCATCGCGGCCTCCGCCGCCGCCGCCGCCCGCGCCTCCCCCATACACGCCGTCGTGCGCAGGCGCGGCTGCAGGCGCAGAGGCGGGCAGCGTGCCAGGGTAGGCGGCGGGGTAGGCGCCGCCCAGCGGCGCCGCGCTCGCCGCCGGCGCGCTTGTGGCGATTGGCGGCAGCTGCGGCTGCGCCGGAAAGCCCGCGTCGGCTGCGCCGAGGGCGCCGCCGCCGAAGCCGGCGCCGCCGTCGGGCGGCAGCGGCGGCGCCCACGCATCGTCGCCGCCCGCGCCCGGGCTGTACTGCATCGCCACATCCTCTGCGCCGCACAGCGCGCGCACGCCCGGTCTTCAGCGTGCTGCGACTGGGCAACAGGGCGCCTGCACGGCGCCTGAGCTGACGTGCGCATGACATGTACCTGACAATGGGGTCAGGGCCCAGGGAGCATGTCCGGCACCGCACGCACGAGCGGCCCGGCACCCTCGAGGACCCCTGCGGCATGCATGCTTGGCAGCACCAGAACTACCAGGAGCTCTGCACACGAGCAAAGCCATGTTCAGACGCTGGCGCGTCATGGCCTCTCCTGCTGTGCCTCTCTATCGCAGCGTGCGCGCGCGCGGCCGCGCATGGGCGCCGCCCGAGCGCGGTGCGCAGGCAGTGTCGCTGCAGACCCCTCCGCCGCGGGCTGCATGGCGGGGGCCGCCGTGTGCGCAAGCGCCGGCATGGGGTGGATATTGGGCAGGTTAGGGCAGGGTAGGCGCGAGCGCACCGTACAGGTCCCCGTCCGCGGGGTCTGCGTCATCGGCCGCGGGCGCGGGCGCGGGCGGCCGCTCCAGCTGCGCGAGCTGGTCGCGGCAAGCCGCCGACGCGTCCTGCGCTCGCCGCTGGCCGGCCTCCTGCCCGCGCGCAGGCGACACGCCTCAGCGCGCGTGCGCGCGCCTGTGCAGCTCCCGTGCGAGCCAGCCCGCCGCAGCCCATGCGCCCCGCACAGCGCCCGCCGGAGCGGCAGCCGTGCGCGGTTGCAGGGCAGGCAGCGCGGTCCCTGGTTGCAGCAGGCGCGCGCACCGCCCACAGCCCGACGATGTGGGGACAGGCCTGAAAGGGCGACCGCAAGCACTTGGACTGCAAGGTGCACTCATTTAGGCTCAGGCTCGCGCGCCGCGCGGCTTCACACCTCCTGCACGAGCAGGCCGCGCAGGAGCGCAATCGCGCGGCCGCGCGCCGCAGCCTCGCGCGCCAGCAGCACGCCGCGCTCGTTCAGCAGCGTGCGCGCTGCCGCCGCGCCCTCCGCGCCGCCCACCTCGTCCATGTTCTGCCGGGCGCGGCGCCGTGTCAGTCGCCGAAGCGCTCGGCCGGGAGCCGTCTGGCCAAGCGCGTTGTTTGGCGAGCTCTGCGCGAGCATGTGTGCGCGCTCATTCCAAACTGCCTTCAGCGGTGCAGTGGCGCCTGCCTGAGCAGCCCCCCGATCCAGATAGGTGGAAGGCAGAGACGAGGCGCGCATGGGCGGCGCGCCTGCGGCAGCGCCTGCTCGCAGCGCTGCGCCAGCACCGCGCCGCGCGCCGCCGCGTCGCCGGCCTCCGCGAGCGCCGCCGCCAGCGGCTCCAGCGCGGCCGCGCCGACCGGCGGCGGCGCCGCGCCGTTGGCGGGCTGCGCCGTGGGCGGCGCGCCTGCGACGCCCGCGCCCGCTGCGCCTGCGCGCTCCATCAGCGCTTCACAACCTGCCACAAGGCGCTCCTCCATGCCGGGCCGGTGAGGACCACAAGGGTGGCCCACACGGCTGTTTCATGGGCCAATCATGCCATATCATGCCTGTGTGACCTCACTTTGGCCCCGTCCCCGCCTGCACTAGCAACATGTCCGGCATGCCTCCTCACTGGCGGCCCTTGCACAGGCTATGCCTGCAAACGAGCTGTGCAGGGGCGCGCGCCGCGCGGCGCACGCCAGCAGGCCTGCCCGGAGGCCGGCGCGCACCCAGAGCGTGCGACTTGCGCGGCGACGGAGCCGTCGCGATGATCTCCTTGAACGGCTTCGCGCCCGACGCACCAAACACGCGCCGCTCCTCCCAGATCGCCACCAGCCGCTCCACCGCCTTGCACGTCTGCGCGGCCGGGCAGCGCGCCCCGTTGCAGCGTGCGCCCCTGCCCGAGTCAGCCGTGGCCCCCGCTTGCCGCACGTGCTGCACCGCGAGGCTCCTGGCGTCGGCACGCACGCCACCTGGGGAGTTGCAGCACGCCCGCTTGTTCGCAGCAGCGGCGCCGCCGCGTGCCAGGCGACCCAGCGCCGCGCCCCTGCGCCGCCCTTGGCCCGCCCGGCGCGCGGCCGGCGGGCGCGCCCGGTGGAGGAGGGGGGCGCGCCTTGCCGTCGCCGTGCTTGAGCAGCTGCTGCAGCGGGCGCGGCAGCGCGCGGAAGAACTCCTGCACGTACTCTGGGCCCTTCTTGCGGCTGTTCTGCAGGATGTCGTTGGCCAGGTACAGCAGCGCCAGCTTCTTCGGCGCCGCCGGCGCGCGCAGGAACTCGGCCTCCCACACGCCGACCACCTTGCGCGCGTCCTGCGCGCCCGGCACGCCTCGCGCTCGTTTTCAGCGCGCCTCCCGCTCGGCCTCAACACGCCGGAACCGAGCAGTCAGCCCCGCTCACCGCGGCATACCCCAGCGACTGCCCCAAGCAGCGCCCGGCAGGCCGGGCGTGGGGCGCGAGGCGGGCGCGAGACGCATCAGCCAATGCCGGTCGCCAAACCGGCGCACCTTGCGATAGAAGGTGCACCAGGCGGAGATGGTCTCGATGCTCTGCTGGCTGCTGTTCAGGCGCGAGAGCTTTTCGACCAGGGCCTGAGTGTTGAAGGCCGACATTGCGCCTGCGCAGATGGCGCGAGCTCTCCCAAACAGGTCACGGACCGGCAGCGGCTGTTTCAAGGAAGCATGCACCTCAGCTTTTCTTGCTCGGCAATTGAAGCCTGCATCGCATTGCAAAGCACTTTAGAGTGTCCCCAGCGCAAGTAAAGAGCACGTCACAGGTCGCCGGCTTGCCTACTCGTCTACAGTATCAGCAGGCAGTGCGCTCCCTCCAAGGCTCAGCCAACTTGGCAAAGGGTTGCAGAGGGCCTGGCTCCAATGAGGCTCCCGAGTGACAAGCAGAAGGGGCGGACGAAGAGAAGTCTGTGCAAGCTTGTGCGTGTTGAGCCAGCACCCTCTTCAAACCGCTGCCCCAACTTGCCGAGTGCGGTCATCAACCTGCACACCAACCTTGATGCGGCTCCAAGAACTCAAGTTGCTTGCGTGATCCAGGCGTGTGGGATATACACGCCTGGCGCATGACGAGGCAGGAGCTCGATGCACGCTCATTCACTGTGCCCGCACAGCATCATACCGATCAACTAGCTCCCAGCCCCTCCGCGTTTGCCCCCTATGCTGGGGCCAAGGGCGCCGCGCCTGCGGTGCGTGCCAGCTGCTGGTGAACCTGCTGAGCACCCCGACATTGCCGCTTAGCAGCGCATTTAGCCGCTCTGCCCTGCACGCTGCTGCCAGTGCTTCTTGCGCACCAAAGCTCGATATCTTTCAGACTTGAGATTTCCCTGGCAGTACTGACACTTGACATGCGAGCGTGCCGTGTATTTGCACGGCATGTGTTGCAGTGCAGTGGCAGGTGCTGCCCCATCCGTCACCCCGCTCTCTCGCAAGCGGCAAGGCAGCCAGGTGCCGCGGCGCGGGCGCAGGCGCGCTCCCCCACCGCGTACGGCGCGGCGCAGCAGCAGCTGCTCCTGCCGCAGCGCCGCAGCAGCACTTTGGAGGCCGCGCGCAGTGGCTCTGCATCGGCGGGGCTGGGCCTTTCGCCGCGCGGCCCAGGCGCCGCCGCGCGAGCCGGCTCCGGCGCGGCCGGTCCGCTGGGCAGCTACGCGTCGCCGGCGGAGCGCGAGCAGGCCGAGGCCTACTTCAGCGACCTGCTCTCCTACAGGCGCGCCCGCCGCTCCACACCCCCCGTGCGCTGCCTGTGCTGCAGGGCGCGGAGGCATGGCCCTGCAGCGCCGCTCTGCATTGCTTTCCGCACAGCCGGGGCCTCAGACCGCGGCAAGCTGCGCGCGTCACCGCGCCTGCCAGAGCCTCACAGCGCTTCCGGCCCCTGGCGCGCAGCCTGGAGCGGCTGAGCAAGGAGCCGGAGCTGCTTCGCGCGGACCAGGACCAGCTGCGCCGCCAGGCGCAGGCGCGGCCCCTGTGGCTGCGGCGCTGAAACGTGGGCCGATGCGGGCCTGAACGCTCCAAGAGCTGCCCCACAGTGCATGCGCCCGGACCGCCTGCACCCCCGCGCCGCGTCTCCGGCACTCCAGCGGCGGCCGCGCCTCATCGCTTCTTTGGAGGTCCAGAGGCGTCGCGCGCGTGGCTGGCACGCCCGCAATCACCCCCGCGCGCTGCACAGCCCGACCCCCGGCCTGGCCGCGCACTCATGCGCACCTCTGGCCTGCGTGACACGGAGTTACGTTGCGTGCGTGAACCTCGCGCAGGACGCCGCGGTTGCGCACTACCCTGCCTTCATCGACATGGCGGCCGGCCTGGACGCGACGCGGTCGGGCCTGGCCGGCCTGGCCGGCCGCCTGGACGCGCTGGCGGGCGCGCTGCCGCGCCTGGCCGCCGCGGCGGAGGCCTTCACGGCCGCCGCCGGCCGCTTCGCCGGCGAGCGCGCGCAGGCGAAGCAGCTGCACCGCGCGCGCCCCCGCCGCGCCCCGCCCCCGCCGCCGCGGCCCTGCCTGCCGACCGCGCGGGCGCACGCTGCGCACAAGCTCTCAACCTGCTCACCCCACACGGCCGTGCGTTTGCGCCGCACGCTCGTGCAGCGTGCTGCATGCCACAAGTAGGGTCAGACATTGGACCCAGAATCGCCGCGCATGGGTTCAAGCTGGCACGCCGCTCGCTGGCGTCCTCAGCGGACGTCACCGGTTCCATGTCGACAGCTCGGCGCGGGGGCTCAGTGGACGTCACCAATTTCACGACGACAGGCCGGCGCAGGGGCTGCATGGGTGACGCGCCCCGAGCGCCCCCGCAGGCCAGCACGGCGCGCTGCTGGCGGCGTTGGAGGTGGCGCCGCCCGCTGGCGCCCTCAACGGATGTCTCCGGTTTCATGACAGGCCGGCACGGGGGCTGTATACATGACGCTACCCTATCCTACCTTGCAGGCCAGCACGGCGCGCTGCTGGAGGTGCTGGAGGTGCCGCAGCTGCTGGACGCGTGCGCGCGCGGCGGCGCGGTCGACGAGGCGCTGGACCTGCGCGCGTTCGTGTCGCGCGCGGCGCTGCTGCACCCCGACCTCCAGGCGCGCCGCGCGCCGGAGCGGTCCAACAAGTGGCAGCCTTGTGGCCGTGATCCGCTTGCTGCGGAGGCTGCACTGCACTGCTGTGTGTTTGCGTGTCAACAGCGTTGCGTACTGTACGAATCGTGCGCGGGTGGCTGTACGTCCGCGGGGCTCGGCGCGCCGCCGCCGTACCTGCACCCCGCCCGCGCCGCGCGTGCGCGCTGACCGCCGCTGGGCGCCGGGCGCCGCTCCCCCAGGTAGCTCAAACCCTCACCCGCACATGGTGCGACCCAGCATCCGGCCCCCGCCGCCGCCCAGGTCGTGCGCGGGCTGGTGGCCGAGGTGGAGGGCGCGAGCGCGGCGCTGCTGGACGCGCTGCTCCAGCGCCTGCGCGGCGCGGTGCAGCTGCCGGAGTGCCTGCGCATCGTCGGCCACCTGCGCCGCCTGGCCGTCTTCCCGGAGGCCGAGCTGCGCCGCAAGCGCGCGCCCTCCCCGGGACCCGCCCCAGGCTCCGCGGCCCCCCTCGCGGACAGCCATGCAGCGCGCCATCTCGGGTGCTGCACAGTCGTAGCTGGGCTCGGCTGCCTGGGGGGACCCCGCTGGCTTCAGCCCTCTTGTCCGGCTCCCGGCAGCGCTGCGGCGTCCTGCGCCGCTCGCGTGGGTCCAGCCGCGCCAGGGCCCCGCAGTGCTGCGAGGGTCTGCTGGCGGCCGGATTGCGACCAGGTCGCCGCAGCGTGCTGAGAGTGCACGCGCACGCGGCCTGGCTGTCCCTGACAGGCGAGCATGCAGCCGTGAGCGCGCTGCTGAGGCCCTGGACGAGGCCCTATTCGGGGCTGCGCCAGGTTCCTGCAGTGCCGCGAGGAGTGGCTGGCGGAGCTGGTAGCGGAGCTAGACGAGCGCAGCGTGTACGACTACCTCAAGCGCCTCACCGACGTGCACCGCCTGCAGCTGTTCGACGTGGTCATGCAGTACCGCGCGATCTTCGCCGACGACGGCCCGCCCGCCGACGGCGCGCCCGCTGGCGGCGGCGGCGCCGGCGGCGCCGACGGCGGCGCGCTCTACTCTTGGGCCGAGCACCGCGTGTGCGCGCCCTGCCCGCTGCACCCCTAGGGCGCCTGAGCGCTGCCGCTGCCTTTGCCAGGGCGCTGCCGCTGCCTTGGGTGGCTGCTGCTGTCTGGTCAGGCCGCCTCATCTTGCGGGTGCCGCACCTAGGGGCGGAGCGGTGGCCCACGAGCCGGCATGGCGTGCTGAGCCAGGCGGTACAGCGGACCAGGCGTGCCGCGCATGCTGATGCTGCTGCTCGATGTTGCACTGGCAAAGCGCTGGCCTTCCGGGGTAAAAGAGGGTCGCTGCAAGAGCGTCGCGCCGCGCGTGCCGGGAGCACCCGCGCAGGCACCATCGCAGCGGCCCACTGCTGGCGCCCCGCCTGTCCTGCGGCACGGGGCGGACCATGCCGCGAAACGGTCGTCCTGCATGGCGCTCACAGGCTTCAGCGCTGCATGCGGCTCCCGCCAGGGCGGCCTTCCTGGAGGCGCTGCGGCGCGCGCCGCCCGCTCGGGCGAGGTGGGTGGATTGCACGTCAGGTTGATGGTGACCTCGCACGGGCCCCGCCAGGGTGGCCTACCTGGAGGCGCTGCGGCGCGCGCTGCCGCGCCTGGGCGAGGGCGGCGCGCTGGCTTCGGTGCTGGAGCACTGCATGTACTGCGGCATGAGCCTGGGCCGCGTCGGCCTGGACCTGCGCGGCCTGCTGCCGCCGCTATTCGAGGCGGCCGCGCTCGGGCTGTTCCGTAGCGCCGTCCAGGCGCGCCGCCCGGCCCGGCCCGGCGCGTTGACCTGGAGCCCTGCGCCTAGCAGGCCAGGCACAAGGCTTGTGTCCGTGAGCTGCCGGGGGTGCAAATGTGCACGTCCGGCCCTGGCTCCCCAGTGGAATGCAAGAGCTGAAGGGCGTGGAGATTGCGCTCCTGCTGAGGGCCGACGGGCGCGCCAGGGCGCAATGGACGCCTTCGTGACGGTGCTGGACGCGCACAAGTGGGTTGCGCTGGCGCCCGCGGCGCGCTCCCGGCGCGCGCCGCCGCCCGCGGCATCGCCCGCCGCGGCGCCGGCCGCGGCCGAGGCCGCGCGCGCCGACACGGCGCCGCCGTATGCGCTCATGGACCATGCGCCGCTGGCGACGCTGGCCAACGGCCTGCTGGGCGCGCTGAACGAGCTGCGGCACTGCGCGCCGCTGGCGCTCGCCGCGCCCTGCGCGCACACGCTGCAGGCGAGCGGCCGCCGCCCGGCGCCCGCCTGCGCGCGCAGCCCAGGGGCGCTCCGAGGCGGACGCAGCTGTGAGCGTGACACCCGACACTGCATTACCTGAATGCCGGTGCGGCAGGGTTGGGGACAGCGGCCCGGTGAGGCCGCGACCGGCGCGGGCGCGTCGTGCACGCAGAGGCGCCCTCCGCTCCCAGGCGCTGCAGGCGCCCCGCTTCAGGCGGGCAAGCGGCCGCGGCCCGAGCGCGCAGCGCGTGCGGGCGTCCGTACCCTATCTCACCCTGACCTCTGCCGACGCGCGCAGGAGGCGCTGGCGGCGGCGGCGGCAACGCTGGCGCACTACCAGGCGACGCGGCCGCTGGGCGCGGGCGAGGCCGCACAGGTCGCGGCCGCGGCCGACGCGCTCGTGGTCGTGCTCTGCCCGTACGCCGTGGCCTGCCTCGGGCGCGTGTTCCCGGGCGCCGGTGCGCGCGTGGACCTGCGCGCCGCGACCGCGCCGCTCGCGCCCGAGCCGAGGGCGGATGTAGGGTCCGGGGTAGGGCCAGCTGCCGAGCTCAGCGACGGCGCAGGGGCGCAGGCGCCTGACCAGGCGCCCGCGCGCGCGGCGGGCGAGCCGGCGGGCGCTGCACCTGTAGAGGCTGGCGCCGAGGCTGCGGCGCCCGCGGCCGGCCCGGCAGGTACGCCGGGCTCTGCTGCGGCGGATGGGCTGCCCGACGGCGGCGCCGGGGGTGGCAGCGCGGGCCTTGCCGCGCCCAGCACGTAGAGCGATGGGCCGCCAGGCAGCTGAACCAGCTGGCCTGGACGCAGAAGGAAGCGTCTTGCAGAGTTAGTGCGTCGGTGGCGGACTGGCAGCATGTGGCTGCTGTGGCAGGGTTGCCGCGAGCCCAGCTGCGCGATGGCCTACAATAGCGAACGGATGTTTGGATGGGTAGTAACCGTATGTTGAGGCGCTGCAACTGGCGTGTCATATGCCTGCTGCATGGTGTACGCTGATAGAGTGAACATGCCCACTTAGAATGATACGAAGGTCTAGGGATCCAGCTAGGCTAGGCTAACAAGGGGAAGTACGGTCGGACGGTTGGAGCTGTTGCCTGGATCATTCGTGGTGCGCCGCAGCTGTGTCGGTTTTTTTACCTTAACCAGGAATGCATTCATGATAGGCTTTGACATGACATCCTGCATCCGCCAACTGAGGCTTGCGCGTCTCGTCCCCCATCATGAACAGCATAGTTGAAGCGCATGCTTGCACGTGAACAATGCTTCATGATGCCTGGTAGCAAAATACCAAGTTGATCACCCCAGTCAACCGCGTACCCCAAGGGGGGGGGGGGGGGGGGGGGGCGCGCCCCCGCCCCAGCATCACTACGTGCAAAGTCCAGTGCTTCAGGGCTTAACAGCCTTGACAGGAGACATATTTTTAAGGAGCAATTTACACTATTCTCAATAGCACAGTCCGGATGAGCGGAGCTTGCAGAGCGTGAGACTTGCAGGGACAAGCCGCGAGGGAGACAACGCAGGCCGCGCTGTGCACTCCAGTACACACTTGCTAGTCGCTGGGCACGGTGGCCAGCGTTGCCCGCCATGGGCAAGGACAAGAAGGACAAGAAGCACAAGCGCAAGCGCGGCGATGCCGACGAGCGCTCGCGCGAGGAGGCGGAGAAGCTGGTGCGCCGCGCGCTCGCACAGAACGAATGAAAGTAGCGTGTATCAGCCAACTTTGGCTGCCTACGGGCGCAAGAGCTGCGGATGATGCTGGACGGGCGGTGCATGACCTGCGCCCCGAAACCATAGGCGGCCAAGGTGGCCAAGCACCTGAAGAAGCATGCGGACGGCTCCGCGCACGGCTACACCAACGACGCCAACCCCTTCAACGACACCAACGTCTCAGAGCGCTTCGTGTGGGGCAAGAAGATCGAGAAGCAGCTACGCGAGGGCGCGGACGTGCGCGAGATGACGAGCAAGGCGGAGCGTGTGCGGCAGGAGGACCGGCTGGTGCGCCTGCAGCACGCACCTCTTATGCCTGGCAGCCTCTCTTTTGCCTGCCAAGTGTTAGGCATCTCTTCCGTGCCTGCCGAGCCTGCCTGCTGTCCTGTGCGTGGCCGGTAGCCTTCTTTAAGCCAAGCCTGCTTCTTGCTTCTGCGTGGCGAGACGACTGTTCAAAGCTCTGAGCGAGGACGTGGGGGCCGCCGTGCAGCACGAGATTGAAAAGGTGAAGAAGCGGCGCGAGGAGCGCGCGCTGGAGCGCGTGCAGCAGGAGGAGGAGCTGAGCATGGTCGCGAGGGAGCGCGCCATCGCAGAGGGCGTCGAGCTGGAGGCCAAGGAGGAGCTGGTGCGCCCTGGGAGCCGCGGCCTGCATGCAAGGGCGCCCGCCGCTCCGGGCTGAACGCCGGCAGCTGGCGCACTGCTGCGCACAGGAGAGCAGCGCCCTGGCCACCTCACAGCAACTTGCGGCCAGCAAGTGGCCTGGAGGGCAGGGCTCCGGAGGAAAGAGCCAGCAACTCTTAAGGCTACATAGAGGACGGAGGGCTTCTGGGCTGCAGAGCTCGGCTGGCATCGTGGCATCGTGGCTGGCATCGTGGCATTGAGGCCTATAGACTCACCACCAGACGCGGCCAGCCCTGACAGACGCGCGGGTGCTTCTGAGCTCGGCAGGCTTACCATCAGGTGCGGCCAGCCCCTGAAGCGCCGCGCGCGCGCGGACGCAGTTCCACCTGGACATGGCGCGGCAGCGCGCGGAGCAGCGCCTGCGCGAGGGCCGCGCAAAGCCGGTCGACGTGCTGGCAGCCAACCTGTTCCTGAGCGCCGTGTTCGACCCAAGCGTCACCGCGCCCTACGCCGTGTTTGACGGCCTGCAGCTGAACGACGTGCGCGACCTCGCCGACGACATCCGCGGCATGCAGGTGCGGGCCCGCCCGCGCCGAGCCTGCGGGGAGCGCCCTGAGCGCGTTGCGCACCAGTCCACCCCGTGCGCAGCGGCGGGCGTTGTGCCGGTCATGTCGCGGCGCCTGAGCATGCAGCCCGTATGTGCTTTCTTGGGAGGGGACTTGAAATACACTCGAGCAGTGCCGTGGCGTCAAGCCGCACGCGCCGCCGCGCAGGAGCTGGACAGCCGTAACGCAGAGCACGCCGAGTACTGGGCCGCGCTGGCGACCGTGGCCGAGGCCGAGCTGGCCGCGGCGCAGCGCCAGGACGACGCGGACCGCGCGCGCCTGCGCGGCGAGGCGCCGCCCGCGGACGACCACGCCGGCGGCGAGGCCGGCCTGCATGGCGCGGTCGATGCGGACATCCACCTCATGCTCGCCGGCGCGTTCCCGCCGCGGGCGCCTTGCGGGGAGTGCATTCATGAGCAGGCATATAGTGTGGGCAGGAATGCCATGCGGGGCTGGGAGGACAAGCTGCCAGCGAGTGCGCCGGGGGCGAGCGGGGCAGTAGGGCGGGTGCGCGCATGGGGTCTGCTCCTTACTCTCGAAGAAACACTGCACTGGGTGTCGTGCTGCATCGCCCTAGCCTGCTCAGGCTTTCTCAAGACAGTCGCACTCATTGCATGCTTGCTGCATGCTCGCATGGGCGAATGCTGCTAGCCAGGAAAGACGCACTTGGGGCCGGCGGCGCCGGAGGCGGGAAGTGGGCCGCCACGCAGACATGGGCTGACCCGAGTCCCGAGCAGCGCTGCCGTGCTGCCCAGCCTGCACAGGCCGCCGGCGCGGCCTGGGGCGCCCATCCGCGCTCGGCGAGCCGTGACTACGGGTGATGTAGGGTAGGGTATGCCTGAACCCTATCCTGGCGCGGCAGGCAAGACGCATGCGGAGCTGGCGGCGCTGGAGGCGGGGATCACGGACCAGCTGGATGCTGGCGCGGCGGCCGACCCGGAGTACTGGGCGGCCGTGCTGCGCCGCCTGGGCCTGCACAAGGCCAAGGCGCGCCTGCGCGAGCTGCACGCGCGCCTGCTGGAGCGCCACCTCGGCCGCGTTGTGCTCGCCGGCGACGGCGTGGACGTCGGCGCCGCCATGGGCTGGGACGCCGAGCACGAGGCGCGCGCCCCTGCCGCCATGCCCCCCGTGCCCCTGATGTGGTCCTGGCGTTTCCAGGTTGCTCTCAGAGCAGGTGGGTAGCCGTGTCAGGCGTTTGTACTGTGAGGAGCGTCTCAACCCTTGCTGAGCAGGAGGCAGGCACGTCCAGGCTCGAGCAGGGTGTGGCCGTGCGCGCAGGCAGAGCGGGCCGCCGGCGAGCGGGCCGTCGCCGAGCAGGCGGCAGAGCCGGCCGACTCGGGCGCGGATGAAGGCGGGCCGGGCTCGGCAGCGCAGGGCGACGCTGGGGCAGGCGCGGGTGCGGCGGCGGTGGCGGCGGCGGCAGGGCCGCTGCTGGGTGCGGCAGAGGCTGGCGAGGCCGACGACGATGACGAATGGGACGACGAGGAGCCTGCTCCAAATGAGGGGCAGTGGTGCGCGCCCACGCCAGCCTTGAATGAGTGAGATGGCGCCACTTGCGGCGACAGGGGATTTCTTTTCTTTGTAGCAGGAGGCTGCCCGCTCGACTGCTCTTGCTCTCGCCCTGCTGCAGCAGCTTCCTGGGCTGCCAGTGTTCTCAGAGCTCGCACGGTGCGACTGCCGCCGCCATGGCGTCCCTCCGACAGGTTTGCCTGTGGGCGCAGGTCGCCGGAGCCGCTGGCGGCGGCGGCCGTCGCGGGGCAGGACGTGGTGCCCGAGGCGGAGGATACGCGCCTGCTGGAGCTGCTGCGCGCGCAGGCACGGGCGGCCGTGCTTTGCACGGGCAGCCCCTCCGTGCAGGCTTGAATGCAGCTGATGGAGAGCTAGTGTTTGCTGCCGAGAGCGTCGCCGAGGGTGATGCCAGGGGCCGCTGCAGAGACGGCAAGAGTAACAGTGGCGTCACGCGGTCGGCTGTCGTCGTCATTGCTCCTACCTGTGTGTGCTGCATGTTGCTTCTTGGTATGTATGGCATGTATGATGAGTAACAGTACAGCGCATGCCTGGACGTGCTGACCGTAAAGAACCCTACCCTAATCTAACCTATGCGGGCGCCCGGCGCAGGTCAAGTACCGCACGGCGAAGCAGTTCAGCGGCGCGGCGCTCGCGGCGGCGGCTCGCACGGGCAGCAGCGCGGCCGACCGCGCGTACCAGGCCACGCTGCTGGACCCGAACGCGGGCCCGGCGAGCGTGCACCCCATGATGCGGTTCGTCGCCGACGCCGCGCCGCAGGCCGGCGAGGCCGCCATGCGCTCCGGGCGCCAGCCGGAGGTGCGGCCCCAGCGGCGTGGTGTTGCAGGGCGGCGGCAAAACGGCAAGCTGTTCGCCCGGAGGAGGTAAATGGCCTGTAACCAGACTGCTTGTGGGGCTCCACTGCCAGACTGCAGTGCAGAGTAGGTCGGCTTGGAGTCGCAGCGCCTGCGACTCGCGGTCGAGGCCTGGCTGCGGGGCCCCGACAGATGCGGCGGTGATCATCAGGCACAAGCCTGCAGAATGGTCTATCAGGGGCTTGTGTCCTGCACTAGGTCATGGCGTTGCAACCTAAGTTAAAGCGTCAGGGTGTGAGACAGGACCCTTCCGCGCGGCGCCAGGCGGAGGACGCGGACGCGATGCAGCGTTTCCGCGCGCAGAGCGTGCGGCTCATGGGCGACGCCAAGGAGCAGGGCGACATCGAGTTCGGCGGCGAGGTGCTGCTGGAGTCCAAGGCGCGCCCGCGCTCCTCGGCTCGGCGTTGCAGTGTCAAGTGAACCCTACGGCTTTGTTCGAGGCTGGTCACGTCGTGGTTTGCCTGAAGACTTTCCCTGCCTGCATCAGGCCTTGCATCAGGCCCTGCAGGGCTGCGCCGCCGAGGGCCGCCCGCTGAGGCGCCGCGGCCGCAGGTGTACTGGTGGCACGAGAAGTACCGGCCGCGCAAGCCCAAGTATTTCAACCGCGTGCACACCGGGTACGAGTGGAATAAGTACAACCAGACGCACTACGACCACGACAACCCGCCGCCCAAGGTCGTGCAGGGCTACAAGTTCAACATCTTTTACCCGGACCTCATCGACAAGTCCGTCGTGCGCGCCCCGCCTGCGAAGGGTTGCAGGGATGGGAAAAGGGCACACTCCCCACCCTTCCTACCCTATCCTGTAAAGGAAGGCGCATTGAGTGGCCGCCTGCGCTGATCTGCGGATGTGCGCGGGGGCCGCGCGTCTTGTTCTTAGCAGGCAGCGACATGTACTGCCGCAACCTTGTGGCCCCCGTCTGCCGTCCGCGCACCCGCACGAGCAGGTATGCTGGCGCCTGCACACAGATGGAGAGCGCGCCAACTTGCAAAGCCGGCTGCCTCCCCACTGCCGGCGAGCACACGGCGTCGGGCACATTTATGACCCAACCCTAATCCTGTTATAGCGCCAGGCGCGTCGCCCAGGCGAGCCGCGAGCGGCGACCCGGGCGCCGCGCGCGCGCAGGCGCCAGAGTACCTGCTGGAGCGCGACCCCAACGCGGACGAGCACGGCAGCACCTGCCTGCTGCGCTTCACGGCGGGCCCGCCGTACGAGGACGTGTACTTCAAGATCCTCAACAAGGAGTGGGGTGCGCCCGCCCCCCATGTTGAACAGTGTCTGCGTGCTCGGCGCATGCTCAAGTGTGTATAAGCTGCATGGATAGGGGGTAGAGGAAATTTGTGATCTGTGTCCAATTGCCCACTTCCGCTGTGGTGATATAATTGAAGCTTGGTCGGTGGAGTGTAACGAGTGGCTCAAGCTCACCACGAGACACAGCGTGACAAAGTGTCGTGATGCATAAGTTTGCCGGGGCGCGCGCAGAGTACTCGCACAAGCGCGGCTTCAAGTGCACGTTTGAGCGGGGCATCCTGCACCTGTACTTTAACTTCAAGCGCCAGCGCTACCGGAGGTAGCAGCCGCAGGAGGGCTGCGCGCATGCGCCTGCCGACTGCTCTGCTGACTCTGATTTCTGGGTTTTCTGTGTGTTTGTGGCATGCAAATCACGGTCCATATCTGGTCTGCAACCTGCTACAACAGACTGTTGGTCTGGTTGCACACTTTTGCAGTCTGGTGAGTTGCATCAGTGTGTTGGTCATTGTTGACGGGGATGTAAGTAATGAGCGAGCGTCGGACAGCATGGCCTCATGTATGCGTCACTCAGACATAATTTGGGTGCGAAGCGCATTGGTACACACATGCAGTGCTGTGCGGCAAGAGCATTGAGGCCACTTATTGACGGCGATAAAGGACATGATTGGGTTAATGCAACGACTTGCATTACCACGACAGGCTGCGCAACCAACATCACGAACAGCCCATAGCTAGAACCGCAAAACCGCAAACACCACAAGCTTGGATCTGGCTACTGCTGCCGCCTGCGCTTGCTGCCGCCTTGCGCGCCACCGGCCGCCTCCCGCGTCAGCTGACTCCTCCCAAGGCGTAAGGGCTGGTGCTGCTGACCGGCATGCACCCGCTTGCCACCCGAGCGCAGGCCGGTCGCGCGGACTCCGGCCTTGGCAGCTGCGCCCCTGCCCACACCCTTGCCCTGCAAGGGCTGCCGCTGAGCGTCCCCGCGCACAGGGTGAGCTGCCGCCAAGCTCCCGGGAACGCCGGCGCCGGCGCCGCGCGCCTCGCATGCAGCCGCAAAGCGCACTGCGTCGGCAGCCATGGCGCCGTAGTCTAACGGCACGGAGAAATCGGGCGGGCGGCCGCCAGAAAAGAACGACGCGGGAGACAAACAGGCGGCGCCGGGCGCGCCAGGCGAACAGTGCGCCTGAGTGGCGCGCCGGCCGCCGCTGACCCGGCATGGCCCCATCGCTGAGCCGCCCGCGGTGCTGCCGCAGGCGCCAGCGGGCATGTCAGACGGCCCGTTCGCTGCGGCTTGCTGATAGCCGACCGGCATGCGGCACGCGGCCCGCGTAGTCTGAAGCCCGATGCATGGCGCTACTTCAGCCATGACGGGCGGGGGCGCCCAAATGGCGCTTGGAGCGAGCAGGGTGTTCGCGCGCAGCACGGTCCCCTCCCCTACCCCGTTCGGAGCTCCCGCCCAGCAAGCCTGCTGTCCAGCTGGCGCCCGACCCACCACAGGCCCATCCACGGGCCGTGGCGGCGCGCTGTGCACGCCGAGGTGCTGATACGCGGACGCCGGCAGCCACGTGGCCTCGCTTGCTGCCGGCACCGGCGCTGCCCGGCCCGCGAGCGGCCCCGCTGGTGGCCCGTGCCAGCCACGGTCGCCGCCCAACGCCTGGCGAGTTTGGCCGTCAACACGAGCACACGCAGCGCTCTGGCCAGGAACTCCAGGCCGCGGAGGATACGGATGACTGCTTGCGCCGGGGGCGTCAGGCTGGCACGCGCCGGCAGCACCGCGCGCGGCTGCGCCCACGCCCGCTGGCGCGACTGCCAGCGTGTGGGGGCCCATGTGACAGGGACTCTGCCTCCTGTGGGGCTCTGACACGCCGGCGGGCCCTGCCACGCGCACGGCGGCGAGCACGCCCGCCGGCATGCCCGAGTCCGGCCCGTGCCGCACATCCAGACGGCCCTTGCCCTGCGCTGCCGCGACGTCCGCGCACTGCCGCGCAGCAGAGGGACACTGCCTCACTGCACGGACGGGCGTGGAAGGATAGCAGGGCTGGGCATGCAGGATTTGTTCGAAGCTGGACACAATGGTTAGGAATTCGTACAAAGCGGGACACACAGAATAGGGATTTGTACGAACCAGGATACAGAGAACATGGTCTTAACCAACCACCCCATCGGTGAGCGCCTGCAGGCATGCAGAAGCTGGAAGGGAGCGCACAAACGCGGCCTCTGCAGCCTCCAGGCCGACCAGGCCGAGCGCGGCGCCGGGCGCGCTGGCCAGCAGCGCGCGCAGGCGGCCCTCAAGCGCGGCGCGGCGCACGACACGCAGCGGCTGCGGCGCGCGCCCCGGCAGCAGCAGCACGCGCGTGCTCGGGCCCAGGGCCCCGGCGGCCGCGGTCCACTTCTTGCTGAAGTGCCACAGCTCTGCGCGCGCGCTCCTGGCGCATGTCGCTCCCCGCGACGCGCACAAGGGTGGGCAGGGGCCGCAGGGGGGGCCGACAAAGCCTGCTCATCTGCTTGCTGCTCATGAGGCTGCACACACGACCGCACATGCAGCGATCAGCAAAGTGCGGCTATGTCATGTACACAGACAACCCTGGCAGACCGCGCCAGAGGCGCGCAAAACATTGGCGTCAGCCCTGTGGTGGCGGCCCAGGGCCGGCATGCTCGCGCGCGCGGCGCACAAGCACACACGCCGCGCGCAGCAGCCGCGGCGGGCGCGCACCCGGCTCCGGCCTGAGCCCCGCGACGCCAGCCAGGGGCCACCGCTCCGCGCCCGGCAGGCCCGCCGCGAAGCCGCGCAGCGCGGCCACCGCCAGCCGCTGCAGCCGCTGCGCGCGCTCGGCCACCTTGCCCACAGGCGCGCCCTCCGCCCGCGCGGCGGCGGCGCCGCTGTCCGTATCCCGACCAGACTCGGCTGCGCCCGCTGGCAGTTGCTGCTCACCCTGCGCTGCAGCCGCCTCCCCTTCGCCTGAGCCTGGCTGCGCGCTCGCGGCCTGCGGCTCCGGCGGCGCCGCAGCCGGCAGCGACTCCCCGTCCGTCACGCTGGCGCCAGCCGCCTGCTGCGGCAGCGGTCCGGCAGCGTGCCGCGGCTGCCCAAGCTCAGCGGGCGCCACTGGGGCTGTCTGCTGCTGCGACAGACGACTGTTCAGTGCCCCGTTCTGGTGCGCCCCAAGTTCGCCTGGGCTGTCGCCGACAGCAGCGGCTCGCGTCCCAGCAGCGGCGCTGCTCCCGCCGTCAGTAGCAGTGCTGGCCGCCTCCCCGCCGTCAGCCGCCCGCGCAAGCGCGCCGGCGGGCAACCGCTGCTGTGCGGCCAGCGCCTTGCGCCTGGCCGCCCGCGGCCGCGGCTCCTTGCCGCTGCTGGCGCCACTGTCCTTGCACGGCTGCGAGCGCAGCCGCGCATAAAGCGCCGCCACCTCCGGCAGGCGCTGCCTCAGGTGCGCGAGAGCGCGGTCGGCCGCGGCGTCTGCTACGGGGCCGCTGGCGCCGGATGCGGCCGGCTCCCGCGCCCCCGCCTGGAGAGCCTGGCCGGCGACGTGCGCGAGTGGCGCCGCTGCAGGCATGCAGCCTGAAGCTGAGCCTGCCAGCACAGGGGCTGCGGCTTGGCCTGCCGAGCCTCCTTGCTGCTGCACCATGGGCGTGTGCTAAGTACTGTGTGGCTTACCAGGTACGGCACTCGCTTCTGCCATTTTGAGCTGCTGGGAGCAAGGTTGCGAGCTGTTGTATCTCATACCAGGAGCATGCTGCTTACAAACCACACCATCACGTCTATCATGTAACCAGCCCCTTTGGTGACAGGCTGGATGTGGTTGTCTGTGAGCCGCACGTGCTCAAGCACCTCACAGTGCGCAGCGCAATCGCAGCGCACCTGTACCACCTGTGCTGAAAAGTGTAGTACTAGAGAGCCTAGCTAGGCACTGCAAGCCATCAGACGGATGGAGTCTGGCAACACAGAGGTGACATCTGAGAGTCTGGAAGGCACACACGGAGGAGGTGTCTGATCTGCAGGCAAACAGCTTGGGCTAGGTAGGGGTGTGGAGGCGCCTTTGCATTTGGGGCGCGCTGCGCGCGGCGACATACGATGGCACCAGTTAGGAAGGTCAGCGACTTCGTCGTGGCCTTGGGAGAGGGCCATCCTAAGCAGGGCGAGAAGAATGCGCTGTCGCCAGTGTACAGGCGCGTGCACCACTGGACTGCACACACCTCGTGTTGCCCTGTAACACACCGCGTGTTACGGCAGCCTTATCTTCCACTTGCTGATGCTTCTGCGCCTCCAGGCAGCTCTGCATTGCAGCTCTCGCGCCTGCCCTTAGGCAACACGCTGCACCTCAGCAAGTCAGCGCAAGACACTCGCTGCAGTCCAGGACTTTGTATTACCTACCTCAGACAGCTGCACTGCTTGCGTGCGGGACATGACACTGGTAGGCGCTCTGTTGCCTGCGCTTCCCGTAAATGTACATGCGCCACACCTCCGGCAGTTGTAGTGCCTGCCGCACCAAGGCTGGCCCTGAGCCACTATGTGACTGCAGTGGCTGCGGAGGTTGCTCCCTGCTTGTTCAGGACCCTCGCTTAACAATATGCACCCACTGCGCGCAGGAACGTGCTGGCGAAGGATGGCTTCCCGAAGCTGGAGGGCGTGACCACGCTGTACGAGATGTTCGAGAGCAGCGTGCGCCGCTTCGGCGACTGCGACTGCCTGGGCTGGCGGGAGGCGGAGGGCAGCGGCTTCGGCCCGTACAAGTGGTGGACGTATCGGGAGGTCCATGGTAGGCTCCTGGAGCTTGGCTCAGCACATGCGAGTGTAATGACAGTGGCTCTCAGTGAATCTGAGGAGCCGTTCAGAGGCGTCGTCAACCCCCGCCTTGCTCCTCACCCCACCATGTCTTCCGGACTGCAGAGGGTGCATGCGTCATTGCCATAGGCGGCAAGCCGAGCAGAGCTCAACCATGCAGGCATGCCGGCCTGGTCAGGCACACCTGTGTCTGTTGCTTGTTCTCAAGCCTACTTTGTATCACCCAGCGCTGGGGTCACTCATGTTGAGCGACCTGGCCTGTTTCTCAGCGCAGAGCGCGCGCGCGCGCCAGGCCGGGCCAAGGTGCTCGCGTCGGCGCTGAAGGCGGCCGGCATCGGCGCGGGCGAGAAGGTTGGCATCTATGCCAGCAACTGCCCGGAGTGGATGCTGTGCATCCTGGCCGCCAACCGCTCGTCGGTGTCCGTGGGTGCGGCGCCTCACCTGCCGCACTCGCACAGTCTGGCATGCTGCAGGCGCACAATGCTGCAGGCGCACAGTGCTGCAGGCGCACAAGCGAGAAAATGGCCGCCCACTCCATGCTGGTGCATGCGCTCGCTAGGCGCATCTCTGTGGTTGTGCCCATGCTCAAAAAGGTGCCTTCTGCTGCCAGCACCTGCATTTCAGGCTTCAGAGACGCCCCAAACATGGTGAGAGGCACGCGCATGTGCCGAGCCCTGCTGCCGGCTCAAGCTGAGTGCAACAAGTCCGCGCCACACAGAGGGCTGAAGGGGGGCGGGCCCGAACCCTGTCCGGCCTACCTTAACCCTGTCCCAGCCGGGGGTACCCTAACCCTAACCCCACCCACCGGCAGTGCCGCTGTACGACAGCCTGGGCGAGACGGCGGTGGAGTACACGGTCAACCACAGCGCGACCGCGCTCGTCTTTGTGCAGGCGTCCAAGCTGGGCCTGCTGGCCAAGGCGGCGCCCAAGGTCAAGGACAGCCTGCGCGCTGTGGTCTTCTGGGGCGGCTCGGATGCCGCCGCCGAGGCTGCCGTGCGGAAGGAGGTGCGCGCGCGCGTCCTGCGCTTTCGGCGCTCGTGCACATGTCAGTGCTGGGGGTTGGTGGTGCTACTGGAGTAAGAAGGCTGCTGTGCTACCTTCGCTGTGTCAGCTTAGGTATGTTTGAGTAGGATTTTTTACACACCAGTACGTCTATTAGCTAAGGCACATTGGAACATGGTGAAAAGACCACGCTGGGAGCATTTTTGCCCATGGCCCCGTCAGTGCGGTCTCCCAGCCCGGTCTTGAGCTCAACTTTGGAACCCCAACTTCAACGCCGCCCGCGCAAAGTGCTTTGAGTGGGTCGGGCTGGGTTGGGCCGGGCCGGGCCACTCAAGATCCTTTGCGTGCTCGGCGTTAGACTTGGGGTTTTCGAAGTTGAGCTTGAGGCCAGGCCGGGGCACCGCAGCTTCGCAGATTTCAATCGCATCAATGAGGCCATGGGCAGGATGCTCGCCAGGACGTCTGTTAGCTTGGGTTCTTTGGAACTGGTGATGAGAACACTTTGCCATGTTTCCCATGCTGAGAGCATCTGCCGATGGTCACTCGTCTGTCTCTCTGGCAGGACAAGTCGGACCTGGCAGGAGAAGTCATGTGCCTGACTGCTTGGATGCATGGGCCGCCATGCTGTAGCGTGCACTGCCCGCAGAGGAGTCGACATGCAGGCGCCCGTGAGCCCCTGGTGCAGTGTTGCTGCCCTTGTGTGAACTTGGCGGGGCAGTGCTGTGCTGGAAATCTGTCATGACAGCGAAGGCATGCGCGCACAGGGCATGAAGCTGTACGCGTGGAGCGACTTCCTGGCGATGGGCGAGAGCGCGCCGGCGGAGGCTGTTGCGCCCAAGCCAGACGATATCGCCACGATCATGTACACGTCGGGCACCACTGGCGCGCCGGCTCAGGGCACTGCAGCCTGGAGCAGTCGGGCGTGTTGTTTTTTCGGACAGGCTGTGCAACACGCAGGGTTTGGCTGTCCAGTGGCCAATTTGGCTGGGGCTACACTTGCATGCATGCATGCTGTGGCGCTTTGTGGCGCTCGCACGGTCCCAGCAGCGCCCGACCAAGCACGCCCACCTGGGGCACCGCAGTACCCTGGTAGGTCAAGCAGCGCAACGGGGGTCCCCGCGCGCAGGCAACCCCAAGGGCGTGGTGATCACGCACGCGACGCTGCTGGCCTGCACGACCGGCCTGCAGGGCTACATGCGCGAGGTGAATGTAGACATCCGGCCCGGCGACGCGATCCTGTCCTACCTGACGCTCGCGCACATCTTCGGCCGCGCGGTGGAGGAGTTCTGCCTCTCCGTGGGCGCCGCGATCGGCTACTGGCAGGCGCGCGCGCGCCGCGCGCCGGCTGCGCGGCCCGCCATGCACCCATGGCACACACATGTGTAGTGCGTGGCGAGCGCGAGTGCGAGCCTCGCATATATCTGGCAGTGCGTGTGTTGCTTGGTCTCTGCGAGGGCGCTGTTTGGTGCGAGACGGAGACCTGCACTAAGGCAGGGCAGTGATGAACGTGCGGGTTCCGTGTTTGCAGGTCAGTGGAAACCCTGTGCGGTGCTAGCATCACCGCCGCAGCAGCAGATGCATGCGAAGGAGCTCGAACACGGACGCAAGGAGCTGTCTGGCAAAGGCACGTGTGCTGCAGCAAGCAGGTCCCAGCGGCGCACGATGTAATGAATAAATAGGATCTCTGCCGCGGCAGGGCGACGTGAGGAAGCTGACCGATGACATCACGGCGCTGCGCCCGACGATTTTTCCGGCGGTGCCGCGCGTGCTGGAGCGCATCCAGTCCGGCATCCAGGGCAAGGTCAAGGCCGCGCCCTGGCCCGCGCGCGCGCTCATCAACGGCGCCATGCGCTGGAAGCTGGCGCGCATACGCGCGGGGCGGCCGGTCGGCAAGGCGCGCCCCTGCTCTGCTGGGGCGCATCGCATGGAACCCGGCGCCGCAGGCATGCTGCGCCCGGGCGCTGGCCCCGGCCACGCCCGCCCGAGAAGAGCGGGTGGCTGCCAGGGTGGGCTGCTCAAAGCCCTTGCTTCAGTCACAGCCGACCCCGGGGGCGCCCCCGTGCAGGCCACGCCGGTGCTGGACTGGCTGCTGTTCCACCGCTTCCGCGCGGGCTTCGGCGGCCGCGTGCGCTTCATCGTCAGCGGCGGCGCGCCGCTGTCCACCGGCGTGGCCGAGTACCTGGCCGCCACGCTGTGCTGCCCCGTGTTCCAGGCGCGTCGGCGCCCCGCGGCCCCGCCCCGGCTCTGCTCACAAGCGCGCTGGGCGCCTGGTGCTTGCTCCTGCAGGCAGGCCCGCTGTCAGCTCGAACTTTGGCAGCAGCGGGAGGAGCGATCGCCGCTGCAGCAGGTCGAACAGGGCGTCTCCTGCGCGCGCATGGTCTGCATGGCCCCTGTGCTTGGGACTGCCGCTGCCGCTCATAGCGCGCTGCCCGGCCCTTCATCTTCACGTACGCCGCTCTTCTGGATTCATGCCCTAAGGTGCTTGGTGCTCTGCGTGCAGGGCTACGGTCTGACCGAGACGTGCGCCGCATCCTTCTTGGCGCTCGCGCGGCAGAGCAACACCGGCACTGTCGGCCCCCCGACCTCCCGTGCGCCCCGGCGCGACCTTGCTTTCTGGAGCCCTGTGTTGTGCAAGCTGACAGGTGGGGCGGTGCTCGCATGGGGTGTGTGTTCCCGCCCACGGTCGGATGATGTACGGGAACCGATCAGTCTCCTGACATGCCTGCGCACGCGGCGGCAGAGGTGGAGCTGCGCTTTGAGGGCTCCGAGGAGCTGGGCTACGACCCGCTCGGCACGCCGCCGCGGGGCGAGATCTGCCTGCGCGGGCCGCTCATGTTCCGCGGCTACTACCAGGACCAGAAGAAGACCGAGGAGGCCTTTGGTGCGGCCGCGCCGGCTCTGACGGCCCGCTCAGGCCGCCAGGGGCCGCCTCGTTCAGCGAATGCCGCACAGAATGCGGTGCCCCGTTCACACCTGCAGCACCCGACCTCCTCACACCGCCACGCTCCGCGGCCGGGCTGGCCAAGGCGCCGGGTCGAGCGAGCTCGCCGCTGCAAGCAGGTGCTGGCCAGCGCGCTCGCGCCAGGCGGCTGACGGGCGCATGCGCATGCGCGCAGACGCGGACGGCTTCTTTCACACTGGCGACGTGGGCGAGCTGACGCCGGCCGGCTGCCTGCGCGTGGTGGACCGCATCAAAAACATGTTCAAGCTGGCGCAGGGCGAGTACGTGGCCGCGGAGCACCTGGAGAACAAATACGTGTACGCGCCCCGCCCGCCGCGCGCCCCCATGGTTAGGTTTAGGGTAGGGTCTCCCACAGCCTGCATGCTCCCCAACTGATCACGTTGCATTGTCCCGGCGGCGGGGAGTGTGCATGGGCAACCCGACCCTCACCCTGCAGAGCCCGCCTGCGCACGCCCAGCAGGGGGAGCCGTCGTGCTGGCACGCTGCACAGGCGACAGTGCGCGTGCGGGGGGAGCGGCTGAGGGCGCCGCGCCGCGCAGGGGCGCGGACGTGGTGGAGCAGATCTGGGTGTACGGCAACAGCTACGAGTCCTTCCTGGTCGCCGTGGTCGTGCCGAACAAGCGCGAGCTGCTGGCCTGGGCCAAGGAGCAGGGCGGGCTGCCGGCCAGCCTCGAGGAGCTCTGCTCCACGCCCGAGGCGCGCGGCTGCGCCCGCCGCCGCCTGCACGTCAGACAGGCGCTGCAGGGCACCATGACGGCGTGCCAAGTGGTGCCAACCCCTGTGAGGACTGCCGGCTGCACATGCGGAGAGCGCTGCAGGCGCAGGCCGCAGTGCGCTCCTGCTGCGGCAAGAGAGTACGGCAAGAGCAGCGCGGCCCGCCCCTGCGCGCGGCCGCTCCCGGCCTCACGGCGGCGCGGGCGGCGCGCGAGCCTGCATCACAGCATGGCAGGGGTGCACCGCGCGAGCGGCCCAGCAGTACGGGAGATGTGCTGTATGCATGGGCATGCCGCCGGCAACACGCGCTGCGGCTGCTGCCCGCAGGCGGCGCAGTACGTGGTGGAGGAGCTGGGCAAGATATCCAAGAAGGAGCGGCTCAAGGGCTTTGAGCGCATCCCCGCGGTCATCCTCACGCCGGAGCAGTTCAGCACCGAGAACGACCTCATGACGCCGTCCTTCAAGCTCAAGCGGCCGCAGCTGAAGAAGCACTTCCAGCCGCGCCTGGATGCGGCGTACGAGCAGGAGAAGAAGCGCCTGGCGTCCAAGGCCAAGTGAGCGCCGGCGTCCGGCTCAGGGTTCTGGCTCAGAGTAACAGCGGGTGGCTGCCGGAGACGTGTGCGGCATGTTCATCCGGGCAGAGCATGAGGGGGTGGCCGTGACATCTTATTCTGACTGCTGACCGACGGAGCTGCAAGGACTGACATGGAGCACTTGCGCTGCCGACTGTCTTCTGGACTTCTTGACGCTTGCTGCAGGGTGACAGCATTGACAGACACTGTAACCGCGTCAGCCTTGCAGGGCCTCTCACCATCACCAGTACACATGATGCGTTCTTGAAGCCAAATGCAGCAAATAGATGCACATCTCTGTCACTCACCTGCACAACAAAGGGGGGATATAACTCAGGGGCACCCTCACGCGCTTCAAGCAGGCAGCAGGCAAGCCCGGGCCTCCAGCACAGGCCAGGCTCCTGCCAGGCGCTACAGTAAGTGTACAGATGCCGCGAAGGCAGCTAGAGTACACGTGACGCATCCTGCGCTCCTGCCCCACACGATAAACAAAGGCCGCCGAGCTGGCCGAGCTCCCGGCCCGGTGCTGGCCGCCGCCCCAGGCCTACTCGACCATGTCCGCGACCAGGGCTGGTGCGGCGGGCGGCGGCTTGGGCGGCGGCGGCAGCAGCAGGTGCCGCAGCATGAACGGCCGCCCAGAGCCGCCGTTCGCCGCGAGCGCCTCGGCGCGCACCGTGACCAGCTGCTGCAGCAGCCGCTCGAGCACCGCCTGCACGGGAGCAGGTGAACTGCAGGCCCTGCAACAAGGCCCTCACCCCGCACAGGGGCCCTGCTCGCACGCGGGCGGTACTCAGGCAGTGCACGCGAGCCGACTTGGTGCATGCGGCCCATGCCTGAGTGCGTATCCCTGAGGGCTGTGTGTGCCGCCCCAAGCGACGAGCAGACGGCGGGAGGCAGCAACGAGGCACGCGCCGAGCTGCGCGGTTGCTCAAGCCCCAAAACAGGCCATACACACATGCCGCTCGCCGCGGCCCGGCGCATCTGTTGGCGTCCCCGGACCATGACGCGGGGGCTGCAGGCGCGGGCGCGGCACGCGCGGCTGGCGCACCTGCCCCGCGCGCTCGCCCGACGCATGGCGGTGCGCGAGGCCAGGCGCGGGCTGCGCGCGTGTGGCCAGCAGCGCCGCGTTCACCACGTCCGCGACCGCCTCGCGCTGCGCCAGGCTGAGCAGGCCGGCCAGGTCCGAGTCCTGCGCGCGGCGCGGGCACCGGCGCGCGAAGTGGGCGCCGGGCACGGTGCGGTATGGTAATGCGGGTCAGGCCTGTTGCCTGACCCCGCCCCCGACCTCGCTGGCAACTCGCAGCGCCCGGGTGACTTGCGGCGCTGCGTCCTGTGACCCCTACCATTGCTGCTGCACCCGTCGCAGCGCACGGCTGTTAGAGCACGGCTGCGCCGCAAATGAGCAGCACAGCCGCTTCCTCAGGGTAGGCCGGCTCTGTGACAGCATCCTGCCGTGCTCGTGCACCTCGTCGCCACCGCGCACAGTGGTTTGGGGTTAGAATGAGGGTGAGCCCGCGCCTGCGGGCGCTCGTACGCGAGCAGCGCGACCACGTCCTGCAGCATCGCATCGTACGCGCGGCTGGAGTAGGCCAGCACGCCGCGCAGGCGCGCCAGGTCGCCCTGCGCGAACGCCAGCGCGTCCGCCATGCGGCCCCCCCTGCGCGCGGGGCAGCGAGCGCATGGGCCCGCCACCCACCCTACCCTGTTTGTTGGGGCGCCGGGCCTTGCGACAGCGCCGCCCGCATCGCGCGCGTGGGGCGAGCAGGCCGCGCGCTTCGCCCGGCCTGGGGCTGCAGCACAGGCGAGGATTGGCCCGGCATGCACGGCCGGCGCGGCACATCAGGGGGGCTGCGGCAGCGGGGCGGCGGCCGCACCGCACGAGCTCGACGAACTTGAGGCAGGACAGGTAGAAGTACACGATGTTGTCGCCGCCGGCGGGCCCGACCAGGCTGGGCGCGTGCTGGCCCAGCAGCGTCTCGGCCTCGCCCACGGTGCCCGCCATGAGGTGCCGCCGCACCGCCTGCCGCACCGGCAGCGCGGCGGCGGCGGCCGCGCCGCCCGCGTCCGCCCTGCGCGGCGCGCGCCGCGTCGGCCCGCCGCCCGCCTCGCCCTGCCTTTACTGGCTTTGGCGCGGCTGAGGTCCTGCACGGGCTGCTGAATGTGGAGCGCTGGAGCTCGAGGGGGGACCCCGCACCCCGCCTGGCCGGCACTGCACGCTCAAAGGCATGCGTGTCCATGCAGGGCCTCAGACGGGCAGGCCTGTCAGATGCGAGTCCTTTTCAGCGGACATCGGGTGGCGAGCCCAGCAGATGCAGGCTTTCTGGACGGACGTTGGGGGGCACACCTAGCAGACGCGGGCGCGGGCGCATCCTCCAGCCCGGCCACTGCGTCGAACGCCGCGAGCGTGTCCGCGTAGCCGTAGTGCGCGAGGTAGTCGCGCACCACCCGGTGCGTGGCGCCCGCATCCACATCCACCCTACGCATGCCCCCTTCCTGGCGTCAAGGCGGCTGCCGTAATGCGCCGCGCTCACACAACGCCACACGCTGACACGAGGTGGCTGGTGGGCTTTGCTGCACCTCCAGGGGAAGCCAGCAGCACGTCCATATATCAACGAGCCACAATTGCTCGCTGCAAGCTCGCACAAATCGGTCCGCCGCTCCTAATGCGCCAGCTAGCAGGCCAGCATGTTGCTGATGCACACACTGCAGCATCATTCAAGGTTCCGGTGCAAGCCTCCGACGCAACCACCAGAGCGCACAAGCAGGCCCGATATGGGGACCAGGCGCACCGCTGGACGGCGGCCGCCTGCTGCTCCGCCTCGTCCTGCACCATCGCCGCCAGGTCGAATCGGAACGGCTCCGCCCCGAAGTTTGCAGTGATCCGCTCATTGTGGCTGCAGCGCGCGCACGCAATGGGCTTCAGTGCGCGTGCGCGCGTGCTGTGCTGTGCACAGCACGCCGGTACATCGACAGCACAGGCAAGCCCTGAGCGTGGTGTGCAGACTGGCTCAAATACTACCATTCGCGCAGAAGTGCAGTCCTCGAGCAAGGCAGCGAGCTCACAGGATGTCGCTCTCCGAACCCGTTGTGTGCCTTTACAGTAACTCCGCCTGATGCCCATTTAAAATGGCACAGCACAGCATGCAGGCCGCGCTCTTGTTGAAGGTCAGCAGAGGTTCGCGTTTGCTGTTTTGAGCATTAAAACAGTAGCATCACGTGCATGGGAACAGGTGCGGCGCAGCCTCCTGTGCACTGCTGGGCTGCAAATCAGAGGGCCGCCGCACCTGTGCAGGCCGATGGTCGGCCACAGCGGCACGGAGGTGATGCTGTGGAAGGCGACCCCCAGGTGCTTGCCATTCAGCCTGCGCGCATGCACGCGCTCATAAACTCAGCTGCTATGGTAGAAAGAGCTCCTGCTGCCGGCATGAACTGGCCGAGGGGCCAAGCGCACATGCATGCATCTGTGGATTCCGTGGCTTAAACAAAACGAGCACCTGCAGCCGGCATGGATTCGCCGGGAGGGCGCGCACGTGAAGAAGATCTCCTGGCGCTCCAGGTGCACGCCGGCGCCGATCACGTCCCCGGTGGAGTAGGTCGGCCCATAGTCGTGCCCCTGCCCATGGTTATGGAACTTCTTGCCGTCGTCGCCGTGGTAGCCATAGCTGTGGGGCTCCCACCTGCTGCACGCGCGCCAGGCCTCTGCCCCGCGGCGAGACCGCCTGACAAGCGCGATGCGCACGTGAGCGGCACAGCTCGGCCTGCGCCCGCAGCACGGTCCCCGGGCACCTCAAGTGCGTGGGGCTCACCCAGGCTGCCTGTGCAGCTCGAAGTACTTGTCGGCAAACCCCACGCCTATGCGCCCCTTCTCGCCGGCGTCGTCCACGTGCACCTCGTAGTAGTACACCGAGCGCTGGCGCGGCACCGGCCGGTTGCCCTGGATGGCCCCGACCTCGTTGCTGGGGTTGCTGCTGCCCACGTACCTCACCGTGAGTTTATTCTTGCTCACCTGCGCGCCGTAGCAGCGTGCTCCAAGGGCTCAGGGCAGCCCCACCAGGTTGCCATCAGTCACCTGTACTGCAGACCTGCGCCGCGGCGAGCACGCAAAGCGGCATGCTGTGTCACATACGTGCCAGCAGGGGGCCAAGCCGAAGCGCATGGCGTGCCTCTAGGAAGTTGCCAAAGCTGGCAGTGTTGAACACAGTGGACGCCGGCTCCTCTGTGCTGCTCTCCTGCTCCTCCCCTGTGTTCTCCGGGTGGTGCTTGCCAAAGCTGTGGCGCCACATGCCTCGCGCGAGGCGCCCTGGCTGCGCGAGACCACACGTCCTGGCTACCTGCTACACAGCCTTCCTCCCTTACCTCTCCATGCGACGCTGGCCAGGGCTGCGGCCCCACCGCATGTCCGGCGCAAGTCTCTGTCTGGTTTTGCCCTGTGCGACACTGGGTGGGTGTGAAGCTAAGCGTCAGGTGACCTAGTCTGTGCTCAGTGTATGTGTGTGCCTGCTCTGTGTGCCTCCCTAGGAGTGTACTAAGAAGTGAAGGATGGCTTGCTCCAGGCCGCCCCAATGCTGCACCCATGGGCATGTATGCATGCTGCATGCATGGCCTGCGCAGTCACTTGCGCATCCAGAAGCCAGGCGGCGCCCTCCAACATGGCCGGCCTGGGCGCGCAGCCCCCGGCCGCGCCGGAGATCGAGGTGGTCGATGCGCGCCTGGCAGCAGGGCGCGGCGAGGAGTTCTCCGCGGCGCGCATCGTGCGGCCCCGGTCCACCGCTGTCAGTGTCCTGGGGCCCCTGGTTGCACGGTTCCCTACACACAGTGCATTTTGCTGGTAGTTGCGCGGCAAGCACCCCTGCTGCAAGCCTTTCCCTGTAGCAAGACACTCACGTATCGAAGCGGTGCACGGCATATACCTAACGTGGACTTGTGCCTCCTGCAGCGGGAGAGGCAGGCTGCGCAGTTTGGTATGGATGACGACTTCTACCTGCCAATGAGCCACCGCGCAAACGACCCGCTGGAAACCGCCGGGCTGGAGCTGGCCACCGTGGACACAGTGGTGCCTGAGTGGAACAAGGGCTTCCAGATGCTGCGCGCCATGGGCTGGCGAGAGGGCTGCGGCCTCGGCCGGAATGAGGACGGTGCGCTGCAAGGACCGTGGCACTTGAGGCACAGATGTGCATTTGAGCCATCGTTGTTGGTGGCCTGTCGTCTGAGGGAGCGGGTGAGCGCGCTGTCTGCCCAGGCAAGTGACGTCCCTCCGCGGGCCTCAGCAGCTTTGCAGGCGTCGACCTGAGCCTCCCGTTGAGGCGCCGCCTGCTACAAGTGCTTGAGCAGGACTGCCCTTAGCACCCTTCTGCCAAGCTGCCTAGAGCAGGCTGGTGCATACAGGTATGCTGCTGGCTGAGGCTTGGCGTGTTGGGGTTTGGGGAGCGTGCTGCCTTAGGTAGGTGCGTCACGCGTCTTGTCGGTGCACAGGTAATCCAGGAGTAGCAGTGCCCGTTATTGCCAGGCCGCACGGGCACCGCTTCGAGCCGCACCCGACCTGGCCCACCACCTGCCCACCGCATGCAGGGCCGCGCAGGCATCCGGGAGCCGGTGCGCGGCGGCGTGGAGGCCGGCCTGCGCCTGGGCGTCGGCAAGGCCGAGGAGGACGGCTTCTACACGGCGGCCGAGAACATCGTGCGCAAGCGCCTGGAGGTCGAGGTGCAGGCCGAAGAGGACGGGGCGCGCATGCGCCGCCGCGAGGTGCGCGCCCCGCGCCGCCTGCTGCGCCCGGCGGCACCGTGAGGCACCTGGGTCTGGGCCATCGCTGACTAGCACAGGATGAAGGCGCCCAGGAACAGCAGCTTGGCACAGTGCGGCGAGTATTTGGCTGACTGCCTTGCTTTCTGAATGGGGGCAGGCCCGCTCAGCGGCTCTATCGTATCACGCAGTGTGATGCTCCAGGGCGTGCTCCAGATGGCTGCAATTACATGAGGCGTTCAGCAGGCAATTACAGGTACAGCTTTGCTTACCTCAGTAGGCAGCTACATGCAGCAGCGGGGCCATGCGCGCTCCCGCTCGCCGGGCCGTGACCCCTGGCCTGCAGCGCCGCATCCGGCAGGGCCCCTGCAGCAGTGTCCCCGCGCGGAGGATTAGCGGCCGGTGGTGCGGGGCGCCGCGCACAGGAGCAAGTGCAGCGCGACGAGCGCATCCGCGCAGATGTGGCTGTCGCGCAGCGCAACCTGTACTGCGAGGCGCGCCCGCCTGGGCGCTCGCCGCCGGCCCGTTGCATGTCTCCGACGCGGCCAGAGCAACACCGTGCGTGTGGTTTGGAGACCTGTGCGCACGTCCGGTGGTTGGCGAAGCCTGCTGGGGTGGGGCGCAAGCGATTTAATGCTGCATAGCGGCATTCCAGCCTCCCTGGAATACTGTCTGAGACATGGTACGTCTGTTTTGAGTGTAACTGTGCATGGCCTCCATGGGCCACTGCTGCCTTGACAGGGCCGCAGATGGGTGAAGGACTCGAGCCTGGTGACATGGGAGTGGCACGAGACAGTTTGGCTGCTGCGCGCTGCAGGTGTGCCATAAGCAGTACAAGAATGCTGCAGAGTTGGAGACGCACCTGAGCTCATACGACCACCACCACAAGAAGGCGCGTTCACAGACGCTGCCGCAGTGCGCCTGCTGTAATTTACGTGACTGGACGCGCAGAGCTGCTGCTCGCGCGTGCCGCTTGACCCGCTCCCGCAGTCCAGCCGCGCGAAGCTCTGCCCGGGCACTGCGCGCCGTGTCCGGGCGGCTCTGCTCGGCGGGGGAGCGCGGCGGGCCTGACCGCCCGGCCCGGCGCAGCGGCTGATTGAGATGAAGGCCGACACGGCGGAGCGCACGCGGCACGAGCGCGGCCGCAAGGAGCGCCGGCGCGCCGAGAAGGAGGCCGCCAAGCTGCAGGAGCAGTGCGCCCTGCGGCGCCCGCACCCGCCCGGCTGGCGCGCAGGGCGTGCAGGCGGTGCCGGCCAATCTTCCGCATTGGCCCGCATACCTGGCCGCATGCTATGTCTGATCGGGGCTCTCCTCTGTTTCTGGCCCACAGCTCCATGATGTGATACCGACCTAAAAGGGGTGGATGTCGTGCCCTCGAACATATACTCTTTGCTACTGCAGACACGGTCTGTCACCAGTGCTCGCTGTGCAGATGCACTCTTGTAGGCATGTGTTGCAGGAACCTCTCCTGGCTGCATCTGACCATCGTGGTCGCCCGCAGGATCGAGCGCGCGCACCAGGCGCGCCTGGCGCAGCCGGGCGCTGCCCAGGCCTCGGCAGATGCGCCGCCGCTGCCGGCCCAGCCGCCGCCGCCGTCGTCGCCGCCGCCGCCGCCGCCAGAGAGCGGGCTCTGCGAGCAGCCTTGGACGGATGCCGCCGTGCCAGGGCTTCCTGGCGGTGCTGGGGCGCATGGCGGTCACGGTCCGCCTGGCGCATGGGAGCGCCCTGGGAAACAGAGCTTCCGCGGCAGGATAGACGCGCCGGCGGGGGCGGGCTGGTTAGCGCCGCCATCGATGTTGCCGCCGCTGCCGCCGCCACTTCCAGAGGAGAGTAATGAACGAGAAGACGCACCTGCGGCAAGTGCGCTGGGTGGGGCCGCGGGCGGACCTGTCGCGGGTGGCAGTGCAGCAGCAGGCCGGTCGGTTGAGGCTGGTGGCACTGGTGCCAGGCCGGCAGGCGCGTCGGCGGCCGTGCCGGCGGCGCCACTGCAGTTTGCCCTGGGCGGCGGCGGGCCTGCCCGGGCGGCCGCCGCGCCGGGCGGCCTCATGCGCATGGCGCCGCTTGCGCGGGGACTGGGCCGTGGGCGGGGAGTGCCGGCGCGCCTGAAGCCCGCTGCTGCTGCATTTCAGGTGGACTCTGACGAAGAATCATGACAGCTGCATGCGTGACGAGAGGTTTTCTGGTGCCATACGCGTTGAATGGTGCTGGCCTTGCAAAAGTGGGTGATGTAAAGCAGTGGGGCTGAAGGAGAGGTGTATATTTTGCTGCTAGGTTCTAGATTATCCTGCAATACTTTTTGAACTGCAGGCAAAGAAAATAAGAAGGCCTAAACCAAATTTGCCTTGGCTCACCTGTCACTGAACTTCAACCGTGTGGCTGAAACAAATATAGCCCATGATGTGCCTATGAGATAGGACTTGGTGCTACACACAGCGCCACACCAGCGCAGGCATGGACAGCGTCCAGCTCTGCACTGCTGTCTTGCAGCTCTCAAGCACTTGGCAGAGCAGCCACGGGCTTGCTTGGGTGGGGCTGTCTCAAGCGCTCAGCAGAGACGCCAGCACTGCGGAGGTCCTTTATCAGCTGTGCCAAGACAAGCACAATGCTGCGCGTCTGGCAAATGGACTTGTCACCAACCTCAAGCGCCACGACGCGATGATGGTACACGCGCTTGTTGTACTGAATATGCTGACGATGCAGAACCGCAAAGGGGACTTCATGACGTGCTTCTCGGGTGCGTCTGGCGCGCCATCTGTGCAGCTGTGCGCATCCCTCTCGGACGACCTGAACCACGTAGCTGTTGGCAGCAGGCGAGGACCGCGAAGCGCTTCTGGCTGCAGTGGTGGAGGTGGTGCTGAACACGTCCGAGGACCTGGTGCGTCTCAAGCGCGCATGTATGAAACAAGATGGCTTGGGGTCACACGCGCTATGACACCCCCGAGGTCCTGCCAGTGTGCTTCACCAAGTGCACAACTGTTCTGTGGCGCGTCGCAGCAAACCGGCATCGGTGCGCTAGGGGCGCTGTCCGGAACTGCGCACCCGTGCAACGTCCTCAGGAGCGCCGCAGCCCCGCTAGCACGCGCCTTTGCAAGCAAGCTGACGCCGCCGATGCCTGGAGCGCACGTGTGTTGGACTACGGCGAGCGGAGTCAACGCAATACATGCTCTGTACGCGCTGGCGCGCGTAGCAGCCGTGCTGGACCCGCCTGGGCAGCGCTGCTGGGCGGAGCAGGGCGCCATGCTGGGCCCGGCGCTCTGGCGTCTGCTGCTCGTGCGACCGGCGTGGAGCGCCTCCGACGTGGTGCCGGCCGTCCCGCCTGCTGACTGCATTGACATGTCGTCCCTGTTCACAGCCCCGGACGGCCGACCTCCGCACCCATAGTTGCACTACAGACAATACGCTTCTTTAAGTAGCTCAGGGCTGCTACACCTGATGCAGCTGCTCACAGCAAGTAGTGTCAGGCATGAAGATGCAGAGAGTGGCATTTTCAGATTGGTTTGCAGGTAAGTGGTCATGCATGTACGCACACGCCTGAGACTGCTTTGCGATGGGGCCAGGGCATCAGTGAGGCGGAGCTGAGCTACCGATGCGCGGAGCTGCGCCGCGCTGCGGACGAGTGCCTGCGTAACCCGGCCGTCGCCGCGCTGCTTGTGTGGCCGGCCGGCGCCGATGAGGAGCACTCGCCTGTGCAGCGCTGCCTGATTGCTGACCTGCGAGGCGGACCGGTCCCGGGGTTCACGCCGGGCACCATCGGCGCGCCGGCGCCTCCGCAGCATGCGGCCGGCGGGCTGCTGGCGGTGCTGGCGGACATGTGCCGTGGCGGGGCGGGCGGCGGGGACGCTGCGGGGCGCCCAGCGGCAGGCGCGGACGAGGCTGTTGCGGCGATGACCGCATGGGCGCACTTTGTGAGCCTGCTGGGGCCGGCCGTGCTGCACCCGGCCTCGCTCGGCACGGCGCTGCTCAAGGCGCGCGGCGCGCCTCTGCGCCTCTGCGCCATTGCGCCTCTGCACCATGCCAACCAGCTGGAGCATTATGCTGCTCACTGATGCAGGGGCGCTGGCAATGCTGGCCAAGCACCAGCGGCCCCCAGCAACGCGAGCCCAGCCGACCTTGACGTGTCTTGCATGCTGTCTGATGTGACGTGGCAGCGACCCAGCCCGAGCTCCTGGGCCGGATGCAGCGGCTTCCGTGCAGAATGCGGGGGTGCCTGCCCGGTACAGCAGCACCCATCCACGCCCTGGCTGTGCCGCGCACGCTTGCACCACCGCAGCTCAGCCCCTTGCATCGGGGTCTGAATGCAGGTGATCGAGGGCGTCTTCCTGGCAAGCGCGTGGGGCGACGCCCCCCCGATCGCGGCCTTCGTGGCGTGGGCCACGCTGTGCGACGTGTTCGTCAAGGAGCAGCAGCTGGCGAGCGACAAACGCCGCGCGCTCCTGCTCAACCCCATCCTGCACGCGCTGCAGGCGCCGCCGCTGGGCGCGACGCCCGCCGTGCGCATGGTGCCCGCCCCGGCCGCTGTGGCAGTGGTTTCAGGGCGGCGTGGGCACTGAGCAGCGGGGGCTGACTATCTGCAGAGCACACTCTCGGCTGAGCTGGAAGCATATGTGCTACAGCATCCACACGCTTGCCGTGCACACGGCGCCTGCTTATGTGCTGCACACTGGCAGCGACTCGGGGCCCTGCGGAGACAGAAGCTCATTTATTCCCTGAGCAGCGTACCCACGTACTCCCTCCCAGGCGCATGCGGGGCTACGCCGTCCTGTAGACTGGCAGCATCGCGCCGCTGCCCGGCTCAATGAGGCCTGCAGGTCTCGTACGGTCTTTCCGAGCTCGCGCGGACGCGCCATACGCGCCGCGCCGCCACACGCCGGTGACTCGCGCCGCGCATGCGCGGCAGGCCGCGGTGCAGGCGTGGGGCCACCTGCTCGCGTCCGCGTACCCGCCGCGTCGCGGCGACGACGCGCCGCTGCTGACCGGCATCTGCCTGTTCGTGGACCTGGTCCAGCCGGTGCTCAGCATGCTGGCGGGGCAGACGGCGCTGATCGCCGAGGCGCGGCCCCGTGCCTGCCGCTTGCAGGCCGCCGCCGCCTAACCCTGCCATGTACCCTGGCCCTACGCGCCGCACACTCCGCTGCGGCCGCCGCACCCTGCCGGGCGGCGCGCGTGTCCGCACATGCGGCGCAGGAGCCTGCGCCACGCGCCTGCCCGCCCGCCGTAATGCCTGCCATGCGACACTCAAACCACACTCCTCACGTCCCATGCTGGCATGCGTGGCCGCTCCGGGCGCCACATTTGCGCCGCGCTGGCACGCCTGCAGTGAGCGAGCCGCTGAAGCCCGGCCTGTGTGTGGGCAGGCCGTGCGCCACCTGGCGGCGCTGCGGCGCGCGGACATGGTGCCCGCCGTCGTGCACGTCGCCTGTGAGGCACTGAGCAGGCCCGTGGGCAGGATCGTGGGCAGGCCGCCGCCCAACCCTGCCCCGCCGATGATCTGGGCGACCGCGCCGCGCCCCGGCGCGGCCGCCCCGCCGGGGCAGGGCGCCGCGGCAGCAGGGGCGCCCGACGCCGCCGCGGCGCCCAGCGCCGACGTGTGCGCCGCGGTGTGCGATGCGGCGCACATAGTGGGCGGCTGCGTCGCGGCGCTGTGCGATGCGTGCGGGAAGGGGCTGCACACGGGCGTCTCGGCAGTCATCGCGCTGTGGCAGCAGGCGCTGATGCTGCCGGGCATGAAGTCACGCGCGCTGCCAGCGGCGGTCGCGCGCGCGCTGCTGCCCGCGCTGGGCGCCGCGAGCCACCTGGCCGGCAGCGACTTCAGGACGCCCGCCCAGCAGGACGCACGGCACCACCTCGCGGAGAGGCTGATGGAGATGCTGTCGCTACGTCTGCACGCGGACGCGCTGCGCGCCCGGCCGAGCCAGCCGGCAGCCCCTGGGGCTGCGGGCGCAGACGCGTCGCAGCCGCAGCCGGCCGGGGGCGGCGGCGGGCCGTTCGGGCCCTCCCTGCTGGAGCTCATGGCCGGCGGGTGGGCGCGGTACATGCTGCGCGCGTCGCCGCGGCCGCCGTGCTGCCGCACCGAGCGGCGCGCGGAGGCGCTGCTGAATATAACAATCCACCTGCAGCCCGGCTCTGGCTGCCTGACGCCGGTCTCGCTCGCGCTCGGGTTGCTCGCCGCGGCGCGCCGCGCATGGGAGAGCACTGAGGTGGAGGAGAGGTGGGAGGCCGCCGCCCTGCGCAGGGCGGGCGCGGGCGGACCGGAGCCTGCTGGATCGGAGGCGGCGTGGCGGCGCTGGCGCGCGCTGCTCTGCCGCGCCGCAGGCGCGCTGGAGTTCTGGGCGCCCGCGGCGGACGCGCTGGCCCAGGGTCTGGCGCAGGGCCTGGCCGACGGCGGCGAGCTGGACGCGATGGGCCCGGCGGCGGCGGCGGCGGCGGCCGCTGCCACGGCCGACGCGCTAGCATGGCCGCTGGAGGTGCTGCTGGAGGAGGCGCGCGCGTGGTCCGCCTGGCGCGCGCACGCAAGGGGGGAGGACGGCGCATGTTTGCAGACCCCTGCCGCGCGGCGCGAGCACAAGGCCGCAGTGCGCAAGGCGCGCGCCGCCGCGGCCAAGGCCGCCGCGGCCGAGGCGGAGGCCGTGGACTCCTGCGAGATCAGGCTGCGCCCGTTGGCGGCCTGGGCGCGCCTGTGCGGCGCGGCCGCGGACGCCGCCGCGCAGCGGCCTGGCGACATGCGCAAGTGCCGGGCGGCCAAGGTCGCGCAGCGGCTGGGCGCGCTGCTGCAGCCCTGGCTGTCCGACGGGGGCATCCTGGACCCTGGGATGCACCACCGCCCGCCCGTCGAGGGCGCCGGCGGCGCGCCGGCGCCCGGCGCCCAGGCCTCGGGCGCGGGGAGGGCCGCCGGCGCCGGCGCCGGCCAGCAGGGCGGCGGCGCGGGCGTCCGCGCGCGGGCCGCGGAAGCAGAGGCGGACGCCGCGTGCCTGCGAGCCGCCGGCGCCTGCAGGGACGCCGGCCTGCGTCTGGCGATCGCGGCGGCCGCCGCTGTGCTCGACTGTGCGTGCGGCGCGGCGCAGAGGAACGCGGCGGTGCGCGCTCTGTCTCGCCGCCGCGAAGCCCGCGGCTGCGCACGTCGTTCGCATGGTGATCTGGTGCTCTTCATATATCTGTCGGTTAGCAGGGTTGCGGCACGTTTCATAGCTCGCCAGGCGCCATCTTACCAGTGCAGGGCGCCTGCACCCGGCATCCACCGCTCCCATCGCGCGGCCGATCGCTGCACCCCGACCTTGGCCCATACCTGGCGATGTCAGAGCTGGTCGCCGTACCATGGCCTTGCTGCTCACCGGGTGCGGTTCTGGTCATGGGCTGGGCCGACGCAGGAGCCTGCCGGCGCGCCGGCCGACAGGGCGGCGGCCGCTCCCGCCCCTGGCCAGGCGAACCGCTCCCCGAGCGCGCGGGCCGCCAAGGCCGCCAAGGACGAGGCCAGGCTGCTCGCCATGGCGGGTATGCAAGCCTGCTCGCACACTGTGCATGTGTTGCACAGGGCTCGACGAGCACAGGCTCACAATGTGCACAGCCGCCCGCTGTGCTGCATGCCAGCAGCAGCCACGGTTGACTGCAGAGCGCAGGCGGCTGGGGTGTCTGCCGTCAGGCCTGCCAGCCTCCAGTGCATGCTGCGTGCCGGTGCTGTGAGTGTGCCCAGAGGTCGTGATACCGTCATGGCAGCCGACACAGTGCTGCTCGCGCAGGTGTGCTGCTAAACAAGACGCGCGACCTCGCATGCAGCTGCTCCACGGCGACCGGGGCCCTGGCGGAGGCCGTGGAGTCGCTTGCGCAGCTGTGCGAGCAGGCGGCAACGCCGCCTGGCGCGGCCGCGCTGCTGCCGCTCCTGTCCGCGCTGCCGGCCTGGCTCGCCAACTCCACGCCAGAGTGTGCGTCCTGCCAGGACACTGCCGCAACACTGTGCTCGCCAGGGGCTGTGGCTGCTGCTCTGGTGACGCCGCGCGCTTGCACAGCCTCAAGGACGGAGGTATCTCTGGTTGAGAAGGTATCGAAGGCATCAAAGGTATCTCTGGTTGAGATACGGGTGCATTGCCTTCAAGGACATCGTCACAGTGCTTGTCATACAACAACATTCCCCCGCTTCGGCGAGCGGTGCTGCTGCTGTCTGGCGAGGCGAGGCGGTGGTGTCCGCATGTAAAGAGGCCTACCTAGTGCATCATGATGGAGTGTGTTGCACAAAGCGCTGGCAGCCCCCAGCCGCAGCCGCAGATGCACCGTGCATGGCTGGCCGAGCTGACAGTGCGCCGGATGCCCGCCGAGCGGTGCTGGGGAAGCGCCGCATCCAGGCGGGGTCCTGCCGCGTGCCATGCCTGAGCGTGGTGGAAGAGAATACACGCAAGGCTTCGCACGGCGTATGCACCACCACATGGTGTCGAGCCAAGCACAGCTGTGGGGTGCAGGGACGTGGCTAAGTTGCAGACCTGTCCTACCCTACCCTAACCCTGTCTTTCTATGCAGTCCCAGGCCCGGAGGGACAGGGACAGCAGCTGCAGGACGCGCTGCGCCGCGCGTGGCTGGCGGTGCTGGCGGCCGCAGTGGCGGACCCCACGGCGCTCGGCGCGACACTGATGGCGCTCACGCCGGCAGCGCTTGACGACTGCCTGCTCTCGCCCATGACCCTAGGTGGGCCGAGAAGAAGGATGCATGCTGAATGGCCTGGCTGCACAGCGGCTGCGGTGTTATTTGGTAGGTTCTTGACAACGGGCCGCGCTCATTGCCAGCTTACAATAGATCTGGCGCAAAGTATCATCAGCCTGCTCTCCTGCCCAACAAAGCGCAATGTTGAGCAAGCAGGAAGAATAGCAACGCAGTGCACCGTGCGCGCAGCCTGCTGGTCGGACCTGCACGACACCGCGGCCGCGGCGGCCGCATTCTGCGCGCACCCCGCCGTCCGGCATGTGCTGGCGGTGCGCACGGCGGGCCTGCCGGAGTCGCTGGCGCAGGGCCTCGCGCACTGCGCCGAGCGCTTTGGCGACGGCGGCAGCCAGGCGCCCGCGCTGGGCGGCAGCCTCGCGATCGTCGGCAGCGAGGGCGATGCGGGCGCGGCCGGGGTGCGCGTCCCCGGCTTGACCGATGCGGACCACCCCGCCAGACGCCGAGCGTGCACGGATAGTTATGACATTATGTGCAAGTGCTGTCTCCCTGTCAGATTGCCACCAGCTTGCGCAGTGGAGGGCCGCATGCACCCCAGAACACTGTCCCAAACTCCGCTGCCCGCATGCAACTGAAACGGCTGCACCCTGTAACCCTAGCATGGAATGCTGGGGTTATGCGGTGCCAGCATGCACCTGAGCCTGCACCATGACCGCTGCAGGAGCATCTGCCGCGCGTGTTTCCGCCGGGCTTCCTGCCTGCCAACCCCATGGCCTTCCCGGCGGCCGCTGCCGCCGCTGCCAGGGCCCAGTCCGCCTCCGCCGCCGGCGCCAGCAGCGGCCGCAACACCATGGCCGTCATGCAGCCGCGCCACGCAGCCCCGTCCGCGCCCACGGCGGTCCTCGGCCAGCACAACGGGCCGCGGCTGGCGGCGGCCGGCGCGGGCAGCGCGCAGTGCGGAACAGCCGGTGCGGGTGCAGCGTCCGCGCCGGCTGGCGGATATGTGCGGCCGTGGGACCGGGAGGAGCGGGAGCAAGCAGCAACAACTGCAAGCGGCCGGGGAGGCGCCGGCGCTGCGCAGGCCGCCAAGCAGCGCGTGCTCGCGCGCTTTGACGACTCGCAGGCGCGCGCCGCGCGCGTGGCCGGTCCTGCCAAAGCACCCATGCTGTCGTGGAGTGCGCTTCATAGGAGACGCGACCGTGTGCGACTGTGTGTGAGGCGGTGTTGGCTCCTTCGCGCTGCTTCTGCATGCAGGCTGTGGCGCGCAACTGCGCTCATGTGGGGGCCGCCTCAAGAAGCATGGGCTCATCTGGAGCTGTACCACGTAGGAGTGAGGTCCTAGGGTTGGGGTGAGTCTGTAATATGAGAGGGTGAGGGTTAGGGGAAGTGAGGTGCTTAGCGAGACCTGGGTGCCCGGCGCAGACGGAGTACGCCGTCATTGCGCCGCTGGCCAAGCGCGCGCGGCGCGACGCCCTGACCGACCACCAGCAGGACGTCGCCGAGCGCCAGCGCCGCGGTGCGCTCGCTCTGGGGGTCGTGGGGTTCGCGCAGAGGGTAGGCGTTCACATTGCAGTCCCAGGGCGCGTGCGCTTGCCCGCGACCCGCGTTTTTATTGCAGCAGGCACGCTTGCGGGCCGCAGCCTGACCCAGTACCTGCTGCAGCAACGATTCACTCCGGAGGGGCAGCTCATATAGCCCGCCCTGTCCCCTGAGGTTCTGTGCAAGCCCCAGCCCCCGTGGAACCTGTGAAGATCAGCAGCTCTCGGAAGACCAGGGCGCATAGTCAGGGCTGAGCAGAGGGCCCTGCGCGGGGCTGCAGGCGCGGCGCGCGAGGGCCTGGTGACCTACACGCACCTCGATGCGCCCTCGCAGGACGCCTGGGCCGTCACGGGCTCGCAGGACGCGCCGGCGCCGCCGCGCCATGCGAGCACACCCTGCCCCCCTGGCTCCGCCCACATGGCCGGCGGCGCCGTTGCCATGCAGCAGGTCGGCCATGGGCAGGCCGCCGCGCCCGGCGGCGCCGGCGGCCCGGATGCGCCGGCCGGGGGGGCCGGCGGCGCCGCACCCGGCGGCGCAAGCCACCCACCGGACAGCCGCGCAGGCTGCACACGTCCGGCTGGAACGCCTGGGCCAGACCCCACTGGCAGCCCTGCGCGCGGCGGCCTGGGCGCGCGCGCGGCAGCGGGCGCCGCCAGCCGCGCTGCCTCGGCGGACGAGCGGCCTCCGAGCGCAGTGCGGCACGCGCTCTCCGGGGAGCGCGGCGCCCCAGCAGGCGGCTCGTGCGGCGCCCCAGCGCCCGCTGCAGCGCCAGCCGCCGAGCGCACACGGGCGACGCCGCATGCAACCGCGGCCTGCCTGGCCGTGTTGCAGCGCGCGCCGCCGGGCGCTCCGCCTGCTGCAGCATGCAACGCAGGGGCTGGCCAGCGCCCAGACGAGCGCCCCGCCGTGGACGTCATGCCCCAGACCGCGCATGCGGGCCAGCGCGGCGGCCCGGCGGGAGACCATGGAGCCTCCGCAGCCGGCGGCCGCCCCGCAGCGGCCGCCGCCCCGCCTGTATCATCCCGCGGTGCTGCTGGCCCGGGCGCGGAAGCGGAAGAAGCCGGCGGCGGGGCGGTCGGCGGCGACAAGGACTACGGCAGCGCGGCAGCTGAGGCCGGGGCTGTGGGACTCGCAGCGCATGCGCGGGGCGCTGCGGACGCGGGCGTCGTGATCGCGCTGGCAGCTCGGAAGCCCGCGCGCGACGGCGCGGACGCCGCTGCAGGCGCGGCCGGCGCGGGCAAGCAGGCTGGCCGCACCGCGGGCGGGCCGCCGCAGCGCGAGGGCGCTGCGGGCGCGGATGTGACCGTCCCGGACTCCGTCGGAGATGACGTGGGGGCGCCGCCCCCGGGCGCGCTGCTGCCGGCGGGCGCGCGCGCCGGCGGGGCGGACGGGCGCGGGTCCGCGGCCGGGGCGCCTGCTTCAATTCGAGAGCAGGCGCGCGGGGCATCGGCTGCGGCCTCGGCTGCGGCCTCGGCTGCGGCCGCCCGCGCGGGTGCTGTGCCTGAGCAGGGGCCAGGGTTAGGGTCGAGCGCGCCGCGCGGGTCGGCGCCGTCCGCCGCCGAGGCGCGCGAGCTGGAGCTGGCGGCCTCGCAGCTGCGGCCGCCGGCCTCACAGCAGCCTGTGGGCCCTGCGCCTGGCGCGGCGCTTGGGCCTGCCACGGGGTGCAGGCAGGGGCCGCTTGCCGGTGATCGCGCGGCGGTGGGGGCCGGCGCGGCGGCCGCGGGCGGGCTGGAGGGGGCGCAGGCGGCGCACACGGCGGCCGCGGCGATGCTCGCTGCACTACCGCGACTGGTCGCTGACGCGGCCTGGGCCTGCCCAGAGGTGCGCCCAGGACGATGTACCATTTTGCCCTGAATGCTTAGCGGGTGAACCAATTTGTGTGCGCTGCGCGCAGCAATGCTTTTCGCATACCCTGATGCTCGTTTGCCAATGTTGAATTGCATATCTTGGGTTGGTTCAATGCGCGTTTGGAATGCATGGTGTCCTCAAGTATGCAACCCGCGCCACTTATGGCCGCATCAGATCTCATGTAGGTAGGAAGGAAGGGAGGCTGTAAGCGCGCGCGCCTTTTGGCGCACCCAGGCATGTTAGGTTAAATCTCTGTATTTTCCAAATAGTGCTGCTTGAAAAGGAAGGGCGCCGCGATCTGGATCGCGCAGGCATGCTGACACGCGGTGGTCCGCAGGCCGAGCAGGCGCTGGCGGCGATGACGGCGGTGCAGCTGGTCGACGCGGCTGCCGCGCTGGGCGGCCTGCTGGGCGCCGTCAGGGCGGCCGTGCACCGCCGGTGACTCGCGGCGGGCGCCGCACCATGGTGTCAGTTTGCAAGACAGGCGCAACAGCTCCGCCGACGCCAGGGCTTGCCAAGGACTGGAAGCAGAGGCATCGGAAGTGTCGCGCGCATTCGGCACCGGGCCCTCTCCCGGCCAGGCTGCAGCCAGCAGCGCATGTATGAGACCAGCAATCTTGTGCTTGGCCCAGGACGGTGTTACTTTGTTAAGGACAGTTTCTTTGTGTTTGTGTACCAACCTTGCATTACAGACCATCAGTCTCTGCCAGTGCCAGTGAAACCTTGCAGCTACAGCAGGCATCAGGCCATGCATGTCTTTGCTGCAGCTTCTCTAATAGCAGGCTATGTCTATGTAAAGGCCTGCAAAACGCACACAACCGGACGCCGCATAGGGCTGACTAGGACATGTGCGGCGTCACACAGAGCAACCGACGTCAACACACTGAGAAGCGCGCCGCCGAGCGAAGGCATGTGAGCGCTGCGGCAGTGTGACACACAGAGCCAGGCTCCCACAGGACTCTGCAGGCGTGCCAACAAGGAACGCAACGGAACAGAGCAGCATGCCCTGTGTATGTGCAGGCCGCATGCAGCAGGCGGGGAGCTCGCGCTCCGCCTGATGCCACGGGAAGCACAGACTGGCACACAAAACCCCAATATCGCACTTGCGTTGCAAAACTGGGATCATACCACTTCTCATCACTTGCAGCACAGCTACGCCATATGGTGGCTTAATTGCTGGGCCTGCGAATGCTCTCCCGCAGGGCTTTGTGCGCCACTGCCATGTAGGCCTGGCTTCATGCAGTAGCAGCGCCGTGCACCCGCGCCTCGAAGCCCCCGGCCATGAAAATGTTGCCGCCATGCGCTGGCGGCGGCGCCTCGGCCGCGGCGCAGCACGCGCGCGCTTCCGCTAGCTCGCGCGCTTCAGCCGCCTGCACGCAGCCGTGCAGCAGCAACACTTCACACGCCGCCTGATCCCCCGGGCTGCGCCAACGCTCCCGGACTTTGCAAGGAGGACTGACGCCACGCCCGAACCAGTCAGAGGCAGCAGCATCGGAGTAATCAGGACAGAGCCACGCACACGAAAAGGCATTAACGCAGGCGGCCAGCGGCGCAGCGCGGCGCAGCTCCGGGGCGGCGCACCTGCGGCAGGTCGGCGTACAGGCCCATGTTGCGCCGCCGGTGCGGCAGCGCGTCCTGCGCGAGCACGGCGGCGGCTGCGCCCGCGCCCAGCGCGTATGCGTCGCCCAGCTCCGCGGCCACGTACCAGGCGTGGATGGAGAGCGCCTCCGCCGCCTGGTGCTCGTACACCGCGTCGTGGATGAACAGCGAGTCCTGGCGCAGCCGCGCGCCGCGCGCTCGGCCGCTGCGCCCGCGCGCCGGGCCGCCGCGGCGCCGTGCGCGCAGGAGATGCGACAGAAGAGTACGTGCGGCGGTTTCATAGCGAGCACAGTGGTGCGGGGCGTCTGCGCTCGCGGCTCAGCCAACCCCTGACATGCGCATGTCACCAATAGGGCGCAGGGAACGGCGATGCTGTGCGGACCATGCGGGCCGCGCCGCACCTCCGGAGGGTACGGCACCGCCGCGGCGGCGCGCGCGTAGTAGAACGCAGCCACGCGGTTCTGCAGGCGGCACACGCGGTCGGCCGCGGCGCAGGCGTCCAGCCGCTTGTGGTAGTGCCAGCAGAGCCAGATGAGCGGCTCGGCGCGCTCCGGCGCGAGCGCGGCCGCCGCCAGGAAGTCGGGCGCCGGGTCGGCGCCCTCCAGCTTGTCGTGCTTGATGCGGCCCTGCCCGGTCAGCATTCCCGCCGCCGCGTCACGCTAGGCCTCTTTACACCCTAACACTAACCCTAGTCCTTCACTTTGCACAGCACGGGTGTGAGAGACGCATGCGATGCGGCTATTCCCACCGGCGCCGATGCTGTGCACGGCCTGAGGGGGGTGCAACAGGTGATTAGGTGGCTGCATGCAGGGCCACGACAGCAACAGCTCGGCAGGACCATTGTCCAAGCGCCTGCCGGTGGGCCCCCGCGAGTTCTCCGCGCTGCAGCTGTGCCGAACGCCACTGGCAGCGCTCCTTCCGCACCCGCCGCATGTGCGCCTCGACAACCTCCTGCTGCCAGCCGCCCGCGTCGATGCGCTTCTGGTACATGGCGAGCGTGGCGGCATTGTCGTTGAGCAGGTCGTGCGTCTGCGCCAGGTAGAACATGACGCGCGTGTCGAACGGCCGCCGCTCATGCTCCTTGGTGAGCAGCGGCAAATCCAGCTGCGCGCCCGGCGCACCGCGGCTCGGAGGGAGTGCGCAGGTTCGTGTGCCGTCTGTCCCATTGTTGCTGACAGAAGCTGCGCGGCCACGTTACTGTGAGTGTCTGGGTGTGCTGGGCGCTATGTGCCGGCGCGGTAGCAGCCGCAAGTCCGCATCAGAGCCAGGCGGGGAGGGTGGCGCGCACGGTGCGCCAGCGCGTGGGCGACTTGGAGTGGCTGATGGGCAGGCTGCGCATGCGCAGGCGCGGGAAGTGCACGCTGTCGCGCACGCCGCCCGCGTTCAGGTAGGCCAGGTCGTCACGGCTGGGCACCTGCGCGGCCCGCGCGCCCGTGATCTATGGCATGCATGAGATCCATGCAAGTCACAGGTAATAGCACGCGTGCGGTCTGAGACGAGCCGGCATGCAAAGGCGGAAGCCATGCCCCGGCTGTATGGCGGCACCGGCGGGCGCGCTCCTCGAGGCTACTGTTCTGAGTATGCAGCAGCGTGAAGCGACCGCGCATGCACATGTTGGGCACTGAACCGCTCCTCAGATCAAGGGGCGGGTCGCGACGGCACACGCGGAGGCGGCGGGGGTGCCTGCCTCGTGGACGGGGTAGGTGTACTTCCAGCCAGCGGGTGTGCCGAGGCCGTCGGCCGGGAACAGCCGGTTGCTGAAGAAGCTGAGCGAGCCGAGCGTGAGCCAGACCTTGAGGCCCTTGGCGCACAGCGGCAGCCAGCGCCGCCGGCACTCGCGCGCCAGGCGCGCGGCGGCCAGGCGGCCACGCCAGGCGCCCTCCACCACAAAGTCCGCGTCGATCATCAGCGTGTATGCCGTGCGGTTGCCGTGCGCCTGCGCGCCCGAGCCGCTCTGCTGTCCGCCCGATCATTTCTGCATGATGTGTAGCAAGTGCATCGCAGGGCGCTGCAGAAAGGCACCTCGCAGCCCCAGAAGCAGTTTGAGCGGCCTGCTTGCTCAGCCCACTGGGGCTGGGGAGCAGGTCAGCAAGCATGTGCCGATATGATGCGAGCGTTATTTACTGCAAAGAGTCCGGTAGCAATGACTGTGCCATGCACATCAGCCTTGCCCATACTCGTTTCCAACCAATACACGTGAGATCACTTGCGGGGCGCGCACCCGCAGCGCCCAGTTGCGTGTGGTGGAGAAGTCCTCGAACGGGTGCTCCAGCAGCTGGTGCGGGGTGCCGGCCAGCGCGGCCGCCGCCGCCTGCTGCGTGCCATCCGTGGAGCCCGTGTCAACCACGGTCACAAAATCCACGGCGCCGCGCACGCTGGCGAGCGTGGCGGCTATTGTCTCCACCTCGTCCTTCACAATCATCGCGACGCCAAAGTAGGGCACATCTGCGGCCTGCTGCCGGCCGCAGGCTGCGGCGCCAGAGCCGCTCCCAGCCTGGGCCGCGTCCAGCTGCGCACGTGCCCAGAAGGGTCACGATCAAGGGGCGGCAGAGGCGCGCACCAGCCATCTTGTAATATACAAGTTGCTAGCAGCTCACTATCTGTACGGTCGTACGCCAGGACGCACTGCATGCTTGGCGCCGCGTGCACTTACCTCACTTCGTGCTGGACACACGCTTCAAGGCCCTGCTGGCCGCTCAAACCAAACCTGCATGCATTGGTTGATGGTAACAAACGCTCACCTTTCCCAGGCCGTCCGGGTCCCATACCAGAGTATCCGGCAACGAGGCTCGCGCGCTGGCCAGCGCTCGCAGGCGCCCTTCAATCAGGGCGTATGCAGCATGCTCCGCGTCACGCGCCAGCTCTGGAGGCAGGACAAGCCGCAGCGCCTCCTCCACCACATCGCCGGAGGCACGCAGCGCTGCCGCGCTGGGGAAGACCAGCACGGCCGGGCGCTCCAACAGGACATTGAGTGCCTCCCCGCTTTCTACAAAGCGCACGACCGGCACGCCAAGCCTCTCTGCAAAGTCAGCCACCCCCGCAGCAGGCTGCCCCTGGGCGAACACCGCGTCGAAAGCCGCAAGCACGTGTTCGCCAAGCAGGAGGGAGTCTGCATGCGCTGCAGCGTCGTCATTCAGCTGGTCGTGGCTGACTGTGACGGAGTTGCCGCGCTGCGTGAGCGCAGCAGCCACCCTGCCCAAGCTGAACGCAGCACGCGCGTCTGCTGCTCCAGGCAGCACGGCCAGCTGCAGCGCTGCGACTGGCTGTGACCTCAGCACTAGCAGCGCAAGCAGTGCTGCGCGCCAGGGGGCAGCCATCAGCACCCATCACCCATCGTTCGAAAATTGAAAGGCTCCAGCACATCCATGTGCGCTGGTCCTCTTCTTATCCTTATTCTGCGCGGCTCTTGGATAGGGGCGTTCCATGCATTTAAAATAAACTGTAATGAAAGTGTGTTAAGTATCGGAGAGGCATGTCACAAGGTCTCAGGGTCCTCGGCCTGGCAGCTGGTATCCGCCTCTTGACAGTGTGCGCGATGTTTACGTTGGACGCGCTAGCGCCCGATTATGACAGCTCAGGCTCCCTGCCACAGCAGGACTGCACGCCAGAGCGGCTTGCAGGGGGGCCTGAGAGCGCATTGCCACGCTCAGCCGCTGTGCCAGACTCTCCGCGACCAGGCCGCGCTGCAAGTGCACCTGCAGGACCTCGCAATGGCAAAGCTCCCCACCAAAGCGACTGGCTCACAGGCCTCGCTGTCTGGGACTCTGCATTCTTCGTGCGCGTGGCGCGCTGCGGCTATGAGTACGAGCAGTTCCACGCCTTCTTCCCGCTGCTGCCGCTGCTGCTGCGAGCTGCACTGTGCACAGGTCCGCGCCTGCGCCTGACACGGTGTGCTGCTCGCGCTGCAAGCGCGCGACGGCTGAGGGTGCGCAGTGCGCCTGGTGACGGACGTCCAGGACACTGACGCAGCTCTGGCCCTGATCGGCTTGGTCATCTGCAACTGCGCGGCTGTGCTCGCCGCACTGGCCTTCCATCGGTGCGTGCAGCGCTGCGACTCACCGTGTCGCGTTGGCCCCGCCCTGTCTCGGCTCGCCCGCGCCGTCCTGGGTATGTATGCTGCTCTGACGCCGACCACTGTGAAACATCCTCCAGTGCTGTGATGTCGAGCTTCTTGACCTCGGGGTGGCTCACAGCATCAGTACATATGCCCAGCGCTGGTCAATACCTTTAGCTGCTGCGATCCTGCTGGCACCCTGTGCCAGGAGATGGTGTGGTCAGTGACGCAGAAGCTGGCGTGCAGTCTGAGCCTGGACGTGCTAGGGGACGGCGCCCTGGCGGCGCGGGCGACACTGCTGTTCTGCCTGACGCCCGCGTCCGTGTTCTACTCCGCCGTGTACACGGAGAGCGTCTTTGCGCTCGCGGCCTTCTCGGGCATGCGCTGGGCGCCGCGCCGGCCCTGGCTGGCGGCCGGCGCGTTTGCGCTCGCCACCGCCGGCCGCTCCAACGGCGCGCTGCCGCCGCTCTGCCCTCATATGGCGCGCCGCGCACCGAGCTGCGTGACGCTGAGCGTATCAGAGCCTGCACAATCGCCGCAGGATCACGAGCTCCGGGTACCGAGTGTCGGGGCGGCGACCCGGCTGGTGACACTGCTCTGACCACCCATGTTTCATAACGCATTGTTGGACATGCCCGGCTGGTGTCGGGGCCTGCAAATGCTCGCCAGACGCCGCTCGCCGTCCGGCGCGCCAGGCGCGCTCAACTGCGGCTTCCTCGGCCACGCGGCGCTGTGCTCCCTGGTCGCGCGCGGCGGCCGTGCCGCGGGCGCCGCACGACCGGGCGCGCGGCGCGGCGCCGCCGGGACCGCGCCCGCCGTCGGGCGGGCGCTCGCCTGCGTGGCGCTGCAGTGCGCGGCGGTGCTGGCGCCCTTTGCGGCCTTCCAGGCCTTTGGCTACCTGCAGCTCTGCGCCGCCCCGGGGGCGGAGTCACACGCGCGCGAGCACTTCCGCCCACAGAACGGCACATGCGCAGCGGCCATGCCGGACATGGCACGGCGCCTGGATCCGCGCCCAGCGTGGTGCCGAGCGCGGCTGCCCTACCTGTACGGCCACGTGCAGTCCGCCTACTGGGGCGTCGGCTTCCTGCGCTCCTACCGGTGGAGCCAGGCGCGCCGCAGCCTGTGCGCGCCTGCTGCATGCGTCCTGCCTGGCGTGGACTCGGACGTGCGCCCCTGTGCTTGCATGCATGCCCCAGCCACTGACCCTCCCTGTGCAGCGATGCGGGCCGGATGCGCAGTAGCACACTTTCAGGCATTCCTGCTGTTCAGGCCTGGCGTCAATTGAAAGTGGCATGCAACCCACTGGAGTCAGCCTCTGCGGCCGGTGGCTAGAGTCACGGCGGCTGGGCGAGCGCGCCAGGCGGGCAACATCCTGCTCGGCGCGCCCGTGCTCGCGCTGTCGGCCTGCGCATGCGGCGCGTACTGGGCCAGCGACTGGCGGCGCATGGCCGGCCTGGGGCTGCCGTGGAGCGCTTGCGGAGCCGCACCTGAGCGTGCCCTGCAAAGACGGAGCGCCGCGCCGCCGGCCGGCGCTGTCTACAGGGCAGGCGTTCATGCTGCAGGCAGCGCTGCGGCCACAGCGAGCGGGGTCAGCAGCGGCAGCGCAGGCAGCAGCATGTCCACTGCCAGCATGGTCCGTACTGGGGAAGCTCGTGCTGCTAAGCCAGGGGGAATAGTCGCGCTGAGCGGCGGCGGCAGCGGCGGCGTTGGCGGCGCGCACGAGCGCCGCGGCGGCTACTTTGGGGACGCGGTGGCGCCCTACGTCATGCACCTGGCGGCAGCGGCCGCGGCGGCCGCGCTGGTGCTGCACGTGCAGGTGGCTGCTTGCTGTGTGCTGCAGGCCATTCACCTGGCCACCACATACGCAGGCTCTCTGGCACCCCACCTTATAGGGATTCCAGCTCCGCTGGTCATGCGGCTTAACCTGCTTGACCGCCATGGCCGCTGGGGCCCTGCAAATGGGGGGTTCTGCCTGATGCACCACACCACTATGGGCCTGCTCCATGCGCAGGTAGCCACGCGATTCCTGTCGGCCTGCCCGCCGCTGTACTGGTACGCCGCGCACCTGACCAGGAGCGGCGGGCGCCCGGGACTGCGGCGCGCGGTGTGGGCCTTCTTCCTCGGCTATGGCGCGCTCGGCACGCTCTTCTTCCCCAATTTCTACCCCTGGACATAGACAATGTGGGCCGTGCCTCCTAGCCTGCAGGGTTGTAGCTGCGGATTGAAAGTTGATTGAAAAACAAACAGTCCGTATCGCTACTGGCCACTGCTGCACCACAGCTTGAGAGCAGATTGAGTCTACGCAAATGCGCGCCCTGGTGCGCCCCTTTGCCAGGGCCAGCAGGTAGAGTACGGCAGGCATCCGAATTTTTGGTCTCAAAGTATTGCATCCGCTGGCTGTGATTACTCTGCATGTTTGCCACCATTGTGTTTACCTTTTAGCTTTGCATGTTTGTTGCGGTGCGTGGCTGCATGGGGACCAGCAAGGTCACATCTTAACCTGCAATCTCGCTCTGTAACATCATGCTTTCTGCAATATTTGTGTGCAAGATATGCATGCGAGCATCCCTACTACTCTCAAGGCATAACGCTTATTCGAAGCGCACAGGCTGGTGTACACACTCTCCCCCTATACAGTCCAAACTGTAATTCTAGGCGCCCACTAGGCGCTAACCAACCAGCTACAACCGGGCTAGTATACACACCAATGCGTCCGATGAAATGAATTTCTGCAATGCAGACAGGCTGCCATCAGGCCCGCGTTGCACAGCAAGCGGGCACGCAGCGCAACCAGAAATCAACCTGCATGTCTGGCAGCCCCCAGGCTCGCACCGCGCCCACCAGGGCGGAATCAGCGCTTGGAGCGCTTGGGCTGGCCGGCCGACACGACGGCAACGCGCTTGCGCCGCGCAGGCTTGGCGTGCGCGGCCTCCTTGGCGGCCACGGCCGCCCCCTGACTGTACTGCAGCGGCGGGATGACCGTGCCGGCCTCCTTGATAACGGCTGGGCGCGTCAGGTTGCTGCGCGCGCGTGCGGCTCACGTCCGTCAGATACGGGTCCCAACGCATGGGATCCACCCTCTCGAGGCCAGCGGGACGGGCGGCCACGGCCGGGCGCAGGCTGCAGGGCAGCGGCGGGAGGTCGAGGCCGGCGTGCTGGCCCGCGGCGGGCGCGCAGCACTCCCCGCGCAGGCAGGCGGCTGCTCCCGAGCCCAAGTGCGGTCCGGGGCGCAGCCGCAGCAGGCCCTGCTACACATGGCGCTCGTCACACCAAACCCTACATCGTCCTGGCAAGGGGCGGGCACGCCCTCGCGCCATTATCACTGAGAACCAGGCGCGCAGCGCGCACCGGAAGGCCGCGTCGGTGTTGAAGTCGCGGCCGAGCGGCTGGCGCAGGCTGCGGTCGTACGTGGCGCGGCAATCGAACGGGTGCGGCACGGCCGGCGTGCCGTACTTGGCGGCCTTGCGGTCCCAGCGCTCGCTGATCACGACCGCCGGCAGCGCCGCGTCCTTGCGCCCCGCCAGCGCCGCATCGCGCCGCCTGCCCACACTCGAACCACCTCAACGCGGCCCGGCCATATAGAACAGAAGCAAGGTCGCAGGCCATGCCAGGCACACCATCGCATACATGGTGCTATTTATGGTTACTATGACATATGCAGTAGCTTGAGTTGAGATGACTGCAAAGGCACGCAATTGGCAGTGCTTGCCGCCGCAGATCTATAACTGAAACCGCCGACTGCTGCCTCTCAGCCTGCGCGGCGGCCGGTCGGGCGGGCATGCGCCGGCTGGCCGCCAGAGGCATCTCTGGATGCACAGCAGCGGCGGCGCGTCCTGTACTATTGCTCCTGTCTTAACGACCGCTACTGACATGTGCCAGAACAGAGCTCAGGCCCGGGGGGCGCGCACTGCTGCGCCTTGGCCTGCGCGGCGGCCATCCAGGCGGGCGTGCGCTGCTGGCCAGCCCAGGCGCCCCAGCCGGGCAGCAGCGACGGCGCGGCCTCGGCCGGCGCCTCCGCCTCCGCCTCGACCGCCTTGGCCGCCGCAAAGTCAGCGGCCACGTCGTCGCCCGCGAACGCGCGCGCGACCAGCTCGCGCTGGCTCAGCTCCAGGCCTGCCGGGGACGCGAGTGCCGCTGCGTAAGTGAAACGCTTGTACTCCTCGACTGGCTACAACTCATGGTCGACTGGCTACATGTCATGCTTGAGGGCCTGCACGCCCAGGTGCAAGCGCATGCCTCCGCACAGCATGACACGCCCTGGCAGGCCATGTGATGCTGCTTCCAGAACCGCATGTTTCCTCCGCACAGGTGGCAAATCCGAGCTCCTGCGACTGCCGTGTCCGCTGCTGGTGCAGGTTGAATGCAGGTTGAAACGCGCCTCGCACGGGCTGCATGGCGTCCTCGTCGCCGTCGTCTTCAGCGGCCGCGCCGGCGCCGCCCACGTCAGCGCCTGCCCCGGGCTCCGCTGCGCCGCCCGCTTGGCCCGCCGCCGCTGGCTCGGGCTGCGCGTCCTTGTAGTACCCCACGCCCCACTCGCCCGTGCGGAACACCAGCCCCGCTCGCGCGCCGCCGAACGCGGCTGCCTGGATGAACGACGGCAGGCCGGCTGGGCGGGCTGAGGTAGGGTCGCTGGGCGGGGGCGCGCCGCGCTGCCCCCGCGCCTGCGCGCCTCCAGCCGCGCCGGCAGCGCCGGCAGGGCCGGCATCGGCCTCACCCGCAGTGCCGGCGGTGGCGGCCGCGCTGGCAGCTGAGGCCGGGCGGGCAAACAGCCAGTCCTGGGCGGCGACGCTGGCGCGCTGGCGCGCGACGGCGGCGAGCGCGCCGCGCGCCTGCCCGCGCTCGGCGGCCCCGGGCGGCGCGGCGGCGCTGGCGTGCGGGCGCGCCGCAGCGGGCGCGCCGGCGGCCTGATTAGGCTCCGCCGCGGGCGCGCTGCGCGCTGCGGGTGCGTCCACGATCTGCGGCCCCATGCGCAGCATGTCCGCGCAGCCGTCTGCCGCGTCCGCCGCGCCGCCGCCCCATGATGCGCCGCACGCGACCGCAACTCCGCTGTGCAGCGCGTCGCCTGCCGCCTGTGCCTGCTTCCCCTTGCTGCCCGCCTTCTTCTTCCTCTTCTTTCCAGACCCGCCCGCCTGCCCCTCCACGCCGTTTTTTGCACCGTCCGCGCTGTCAGCCAGCCCCGCCCGGGCAGACGCAGACGCCGCCGCCGCTCCACGGCCTGCCGTGCCGGGAGTCCCCCCTCGCGCGGGCTGTTCTAAGCTGCGCGCCAGGCGGCCCGCCTCTGCCTCGACGTCCTCGTCGGCGTCGGGCTCGCGCTCGGGGTCGGACGCGCCGCCGTCGCTGTCAGCGGGCGCGAACTCACCCGCGCCTCCCTGCACGCAGAAACATATGTACAGCTCTCACTCGCACAGCACGCAGCAAGCATGTGCATTTGAACCACCTAAAGTCCAGGTGGACGGGCAGATAGCACGCACAGACGCATAGCCCTTGCACAGAACGGCGGGCAGGGCCCCGCCTGGCACTCTGCTTGCAATGCTGCAGTCTTGCTGCGGCACAGACAGCTGCATGAGGGAGGGCGGCAAGCTTGCACAGGACAGCAGGTGGCCACACATCACGCCTCACATGAGCGTGACGCCTGTCAACAACAGCCTCGTGCCAAAGCCGCTCTGGACGCATGGCAGCTCACGCATGCGGCCTGCTGAACGCTTGCACGATGCAGACACGGTGGGGACAACGTCCAGCGGTGCGGCACCTGGCGCCCGCCCGCACGGGCGGCCCCGAAGCGCAGGCGCCCGCCGCTCGGCTCGGCCTCGGCCCATGCGCCAGCGGGCTCCGCATTGGCCGGCGCATCGCCCTCCCGCTCCAGCTCCTGTGCGCACAGCAGATTTCAACCATCATAGTAGTACCAGTCGCACAGCAATAGGGAAGCAGAGGCAGGCTAGGCCATCAGCCGCACAACTCGCCGTTCACACAGAAGCACGCCTGACGGAGCATACGAGGGCGTGCACTGTCGTGCGCCCCCGCGCACGACAACATGCAGACACGACCTGCACTGCACACAGGGCACGGGCGGTGCGCAAGGCTGATGCCACCCCATCCCAGCGCTGCACAGACGGCAAGCCCGCTCAGAGAACCCACTGCCAGCGGCTCCTGGGCAAAGAGGGGACCAGATAGAGGCGCGGGCGGCGGACCTGCAGCAGCGCCTCGGCCTGCGCCTGGGCGGCCGCCTTGCGCTTCTCCAGCGCGCGCTGCATGAACGGCAGCGCGAACAGGCCCCGGTTCGGCGCCTCCTCGCCCTCCGCGCCTGGGCGCGCCCGGCCGGCAGCATCGGCTGCCGCAGGGAAGCCTGCCCATGCAGCAGGCCGAGCCAGATGTGCTGTATACTGTGCTGGCGCCCGCCCGCCCTGTATAAAGGTAAGGACACGGACGGGAGCACGCAGAAACGTGGGGGCGGCTGCGCGGCGCGCAGCGGAACACTGCGAGTCAACCCGTGCCTTGCCCAGTGCCAGTTGCCTCCCCCACCGCCTCTTACTGAAGGCCTAATGAACAGCAATGCAGTGTCCTCTACATGGAGGCACAAGGGTTGTAGGACGCGCGGTAAGTGGCATGCACACGGAATCTCGCGCAGCCACCCATATGCGCCCATGCTTGCTCGCAGCGCTGGTTAATTCCGGCAGCTCAGGGCCCGGAGGCTAGCCGCCAGTGAGTGTGAACGCTGGTGCCCACGTCACTTAGGCCCCGTCGTCACAGGAGGAGTGACCCACAAGGCGCGCTCGTGTGCTGCTTCCGTATGAGGTCCGCGGTGACGCATGTCCCTTTCCTGAACAGTGTGCGCATATGCGGTCCGCCTAAGGCCCTCAGGCATGCGGGCGCAGCCAAACAGCACTCCTCCCACCCTAAAAGCCCTGCACAGCGGGGGCCAAACCCTGTGCGCACCATGCAATAGGTCCAGCGCTGCGGCCTTTGCGCGCGCGCCCGCGCCGCGGCCGCGCTTTGCGACAGCGCCCTCGCCGCCGACCTCGCTGCTGCCGGCCTCGACCTCGCCGCCCTCGCCGGCCTCGCCGCCCTCGTCGCCGGAGGCGTCAGAGGCGGAGGTGGAAGCGTCGGAGCCGGACGCGGGGCGCTCCACGCGGCGCCGCAGCTCCTGGCCCAGGCGCAGCTGCTCCGCCAGCGCCTCGCGCGTGCCTGCCGGCGCCGGCCTGAGCGTGAGCGGCCTGAGCATTTATGTACGCGCATCTGAGACAGCTTGCAGACAGCAATACACCGCTCCGGCGAAGCAGGCGCCGCTGGCTGCTCAGCGCACAGCTCGCCTGGCAGCCCGAGAGGCAAGTGTGGACTGTGTCAGCAGGGCAGCAAGCACACAGACGCCGACGCCCAGCAGAAGCTGAGGGCGTGCAGAGATGGAAGTCAGCTTCTTTGAGTATACCGTTGTCTTTCCCTTCCTCTCAAGGCGCTCATGCTCAAAAGGCATGCCAGCAGCGCCCTATAACCGCCAGTGCGCAGCAGCACGAGCACAGCGGGCCGCTGACGCAGGGCGTGGCGGCCAGGGCGGGCGGCGCGCCCGGGTCCATGACGGTCAGGCCGCGCTTGAGCGCGCGGCGCGCCCACTGGCTGCTGTTGCGGTGCTTGAGCGTCAGGCGCTCGCGCGCGCGCTTGAGCTCCGCGTCCTCGGCCGCCAGGCGCAAAAAGTCCTCGTCGCCCAGGTCGCCCGCCTTCTTGGCCTGCGCGCGGGCGCGCGCGCATGGGCTTTCATGTAAGCGCTGCCGCACGGCTGTGCGGCGCAACTTGAGTTGCATGTTAGTAAGCCTGATGGGGCATCGTGGCTCCAGCTCGCAGGCCTGGCCACTGTCGCATGGTCGGCGCACACACCTCTGCGCTTGCAGTGCTTGCCTTCAAACTTGCGGTGCAGCTCGCAGCATCTATGACACGCATCTATGACACGCATACAGTGCACCACACTGATGCACAGATCAGACATCAACACCCGAGCCCTGCTCAGCTGCGTCCGGGCGACGCGCGCGCGCGCGCGCGCGCGCGCCGTGGCCATGGCGGCGCGCAGCGCGCGGCGGTGGTAGTCCTTGGACTTGATGCGAGCCAGGCGCTTGAGCTTGGCCTCCTGGTGGAACAGCAGGCTGCGCATGCGCGCCAGCTCGTCGCGCCGCCGCGCCGCCTCCTCCGCGCTCACCGCCTGCGCGGCGCGCGCCTTCTCAGCCGACCCCCTGCCCTTCGCCTCTGCCTGGTGGTGTGAGGGCTGGTGCAGGGATAGGGTAAGGTACAGCCCCAGCAGCTTACTGCAAGCATGCGAGCGCATGGACGCTGGACGGACACCATGCCAGAGCGGGCGTGCAGCAGCCGGGGCCGCAGGCATGCGCCCGCCTCGCCCGGGCATAACATGTGCCCTCGTTGGCAGGTGCAAGTGATTCATATCAGCTCCAAGCCAAGCGCACACTCCCGCACCGATGGCCTAGAGCCTGATGGCTCGGTAACTGATGGTTCAGCAGCAGCACTTTATCCCTTACTATCATTCCTCATAATTTCTTCCCAGCACCGCACCTTGAGCACCAGCGCGTCCTCGGCCTCCACGACCGCGGCGCCGCTCTGCGCGCCCGCGGCCGCCAGCAGCGCGGCGACCTGGGCCTCCAGGCCGTCGGCCGGCGCCTGGGCACAGACAGCGCACGGCCTTCAGGACGCGGCGAGAGCTTCTGCAGTGCTTGCTCACTCTTCAGCTCTGCAGGCCGCGGCTCCAATGCTTTGTCCTCCGCTGCATCAACTAGCATGTTGCCAGCATACCCGCCAGATAGACCAAGGGTGGCGCGTCACTTGCGGTCTTCATTTTAATGTCACTCGCCTGCAGTTTTGCGACCCTGTGCATAAACGTCACGCATGTCCTGACCTCATCCAGTACAGCCCTTCCAGGGCTCGCTGACATCGTTCGCCATGCAAGGGCACGTGGCCAGGCAGGGCACCTGGTGGGCGACCAGCGCGGCGGTCGTGGCGGGCCGGCCGGCGTCGCCGCGCCCGGCCAGGAAGCTCAGCGTGGGCGCCTCGCGGTGCGCCTTCACCAGCGGCTGCCACTTGCCGACCTCCTCCTTGGTGCGCTCGTACCTGCGCCGCGCCAAGCGCACAGCACCCCTCACGCCCGCTGCTGCTGTGCGCCCCGGCTACTGCAGGAACGCAGCGCAGCCTGTCGGGCCTCGACGTCGGGCGCTGCGCCGCGCATGGTCTGCGATGCCAGGCTCGTTTACGCCGAGAGGGAAGCGGGGGCCGGTTGAAGCAAGGCAGGGCCGGGCGCGGGTGGGCACGCACCCGGCCTGCCGCGCCTTGCGCGCGGCGATGCGGTCGGGCAGCGGCGCGGCCACGGGCGCCGCGCGTCGCGCCAGCCGCTCCAGCGCCTTGCGCGCGGGGCCCAGCCGCGCGCGCTCCGGCCCCAGGCCCGCGACCAGGTCCGCCACGCTCAGCTCGCCGCCCGCGTCGCCTGTTTCAGGAAATGCATGTCAGGCATCAAGAGCGCTTCAGTAGACTCGCGCTGGTCGGCAATCTGCTGCGCTCGCACAGCACCATAGGTTTGCAGTGACGCAACTGATCGATCTCGCGCGCATGCTGGCAAGCAACGCTACAGCGTGTACTTTCACGAGGACACAATGTAGCCGAAGTTGTGGTCTCGCAATCCGAGGCATGACAGTGGCAACATCTGCATAACAATAATACTTTTCTTTGGCAAAATTTGACTGATTCAGGATTGCAGTGTTGCACTTGCCTGCAGAGGCGACCGAGGGCGGCAGGTTGAACTCAGACTCGGGCGCCGCCTCGGAGAGCACCGGCAGCGGCTGCCGCCGGCCGCCGCGCGCCGCCAGCGCCTCCAGCAGGCGGCGCCCGCGCGCGGCCGCCTGCTCGGGGTCCTCCTCCGCGTCGCTGTCTGGAGACTCGCCCCCTTCCTCCTCGTCGCTGCCGCTGGGGCCGAGCAGGCGCGCGTCCTCCTCGTCCGCGGCGTCCCGCGTCCCGCGCGCGGCGCCGGCGCCTGGCTCCTCATCCTGCGCGCGCAAGCTGGCCGCTGGCGCCTCCTCCTGGTACCTGGTACGCACCTCCAACGTGCGGGCAGGTAAGCTCCCCTGTGCCTCCGTGCCTCAGCTTGCACCGCCCACGCTTCTTTGTGCTATGCAGTGCCACACGTGTAGCCTTCCCTATGCAGGGCAAGCGCGTCGCTTGTCGCACAGGAGGCTGGAGCACGACCCACACGGAGTAGTGTACTGCAGCGGTGTCCTTGCTGTTTGGTACAGCTGTCTAGTCTTGCAGGAGCCTTCAGTCCGCCGTTCGTCACCAGCAGTCGCGCCGTCTGCCTCCTGACGCACAGGCAGCCGCTCGCGCAAGCCCGGCTGAGCGCGCCGCTGAGCGCGCTGCCCAGCGCAGCACCTCAGAGGGCGACAGGTCGTCGCGGTCCAGGTCCGCAGGCTCTTCATCCTCGCTCTCCAGCAGGTCTGCGCCGCCGCCGCCGCCGCCCGCGCCATCCTCGTCCACGGGAAAGTGCTCAGCGTACAGCTTCTTATCCTCCTCGTTGAACGCTGCGTCCTCGTCAATCTCCTCGTCCTCATAGTCAGCAGGCAGCTCGTACTCGTAGTTGTCCACGCGCTGCCGCGAGCGCACCAAGCGTTCAGCCGCGCTGAGCGCCGTGCCACCTTGGCGCTACCAACGCTGACGAGCTGCCTCGCAACAGCATGAGGTAGCGGCGTCTCACTGCCCCTCAACCGGCTGCGCTTGCAGGCACAGTGCTTGATGCAGGACTGCCTTGCAAGCAGTGGCTGGACTGACAGAGACCAGAGCGCCTCGAGGCACGAGTGACAGGGAACACACGTCATAGCGTTGCCCGGCATGCCGCTCCTCGTCCGGCTCCTGCTCATCGGCTTCGTAAAAGTCCGGCTGCCCGGACGGCGCTTCCCTCGCGCGCTTCTTTGCCCGCAGGCGCGCCATGGGACTCGTCCTCGACGCCTCTGGCGTCCTGATCTGCTAATGAATGAATGAATGAAGTGCTACTGGGTGTCTCTGAGCGGCGGCCTCACCAAGAAAACCCTGCACACTGCACCCTGCAGCATGACCTGGCTTGGCACACTTTTGCAGCACCGAGTTTGCTGATGAGCAAAGCTCGAGTTGCTCATCAGCAAGGCTCATTTGTTGTTGCATTTAGGCTGCCTACCTGGGAGTACGCAGTTTGTCTCGAGAGCCATATCCGCGGCAGAGCTTGAGTCCAGTCATGGGGTTGGACGACCGGCCGTCCAAGGTGAGTCCGCGTTGCAGCTTTGGGGGACTACTGTCATACGGGCGGCTTGTGCGCTACTCTGGCCCGTTTCGAGCCAGGGAGCTTCTGCGCAATTACGTCATGCGCGCTCTGCAAGCAGCTCGCTTTCTGTGCGGACCTGCCCTCTCTGCCAGACGCCAGCACGCATATGAGCCAGGCTGCAATGCGCAGGTGGCGGGGGGGCTAAAGGAGACCATCGGCACCCTCAAGGAGAAAGTGGGCGGCGTGTTCTCAGACAAGTATGCGGGCCCTGTCGCCCCTGCGATGACTGTGTCCTTGCATGAACCTTCGGACCTGCAGCATGTGTGCAGAGCATGGGCTTGTGCTTGCACAGTGTGCATGCGCACACATGTGCTGCTGCATGTTGAGGTGCCCGCTCTCCTGCGCCGCCAGGCTAGGCTCCGGGCAGGCCAGCTGGGCGCCTTACCCATGTCGCTTCGTGTAGGGCGGAGGAGGCCGGCAAGGAGCAGCGCGCGGAGGGCCAGCTGGAGAAGGCGGCCGCCGACGCGCAGCAGCGCCTGGAAGGCACCAAGGAGGAGGTGGTGGGCAAGGCGCGCGAGAAGCTGGGCGGCACGCTGGCCGACACGGAGGAGACGCTCAAGGGCAAGGCGGAGCAGGCCAAGGCGCGGCCTTTCCTGCACTGTGTGCTGTGACAACAACGACTGTGTGGTCGAAGCAAGACTATAATGCGGACAAGCTTTCAACCCAAGTCAAGCCAAGTTACGGTGACTGGAAACTCAACCACAGAGGAGAGACGCTCAAGGGCAAGGCGGAGCAGGCCAAGGCGCGCGCGCGGGCCCAGCATGCGTGCGGGCTGGCGCGCTCCGCGGCGCCTGGCCTGAGCGGCGCGCGCGCCTCGCAGGGCGAGGTGAAGAAGAGAACCACCACTGTGTGACTGCGGCGGCGGCGCGGCGGCGCGGATGTCGGCATGTGCATGCGCCAGACCTGATTTGCATTTGCATGTGCAGATGAGCTGTCCTGAGTGTTAGGCAACCATGTAACATATGAGCATGTGAGCTCCTGCACGCATGCGGCCTACAGACGCTGCGCTGTAGGCGTATAGCGCTGGTGCCGTAGGGATGGTCTGCAGCGGACGCATGCTTGCTGACGGCATGCATGACCGCTCGAGGCCGCGTGTCACACGGCCTCTTTGCGCTGCCGCGTCACGCGCCGCGCCTGGTGGCCAGCATGGCCGCCCTGGCCTCAGCGTTCTCCTTCCACACCTCGCCGCCCTCGTACACCTCTTTCTTCCAGATGGGCACGGTGGCCTTGAGCTCGTCGATGGCCCACGCGCACGCCTGCGCACGGCGGCAGGCTGTGAGTCGACCGCCGCAGCCACGCGACAGCGCGCAAACGCCCCGCGCATGATCCAGAGATCTGCACCAGGTGTGTCACATTGGGCACACTCAGATTTGAACACCTACAGTGGGCTCATTGTCAGCCCATGCGCAGGCCTCCTGCCGCAGCATGCGGCCAGCGACACATGATGACGGCCTGAGGGCAGCCGGGTCGCTTTGCACACACGTAGTGTTTGCTCACACTGTCCAAACGGCACAAAGTGCACACTGCCTCTGCCCACCATCTCGCCTCTCCCGGCACTCCCAGTCAATGCAAAACTTTGTGCTGAGTCGTTTTCGAGGTCTGGGCCAGCAGGCGCACAGGACAAGGCCAGACGATGCGCGCTTGCAACCTTGGCTGCAGCGGTGGCACAACCTTGGCTGCTTACCAAGTGCCATTGGGTGTAGGTCTGAGCACCGTGACGCCCCCCGCAGCCACCTACACAACCTGCAAGCTGCCAGCAAACAGGCCAAGATCCGCGCTCTGCCGCTCGCAGCGCCAACACGCAGTCCACTTGGCATGTTGCAGGGCAGCAACGTGCCTCCAGCGCCTCGCGACGGTGCGCAGAAGAGATAGCAATCATGACGCTGGCTTCGCCGACGCGGACCTCGCCAACCCGGTGCGCTATGGCAGCCGCCTGCAGCGTCCAGCGCTTGTGCGCGGTGTCGCAGAGCTCCTGCGACGGCAGCAGCCTCGTGTCACTTGCTGCGTGCATGCCCCTGGTTGCCCGTGGAAAGACGGGCTCACGCAGCCTGCTACTTCTAGTCTCAGGCCTGGCTGCGAGCTTGTGTCCCAATGTCAGCAATGCAAAACAGCCTAGGTCACAGCGCAGTTCCTTGGCTGTGCTCCGCCGCTAGGTCGTCCCCACACCTGCAGCTTCTTCGTCGCCATTGGCGCATATGCCTCATACTCGAGCTTGACGACGCGCTTGCCCTGGAAGTTGTCGCGTGTGACGCCAGTGAAGGTCGCGATTGCACCTGCGCTGTCACTCTGTACAAAGTCTGTGTACCGCGTGAGCTGCAGTGGCTCCGGCACAACTTCCACTAGTACGCTGTGTGCGGACGAGCAGCTCATTCACTGGTTGAACAATCAGAGGATGAACTACAACCGTGTATCAGCAGAGGTGTGAAAAATGACATGCTTTGGTCTGCGTTTTGTGAGGCTTTTGCTGCTGCAAACTTGGGCTATAGCTACATGCCATGATGGATATCAGGCTCTTCAGATGGGGCAATCCACTGAAATATGTCATATTTGCACCAGCGTTAACGACTATAGCTCCACAGGTATCACGCTGTTAAGATGGGGGCACTTACTGATGGGAATCATATTTGCACCAACGTCAACAAGTTCTATTAACTGTAGACTCAGGTGCAAAAGCTCGCGCCGACATACCAAGCGTGGTAGCCTGCATTGCAGATCGTGAAAGAGAGAGCGCATGCTGCACCATGCATCGTGCAAAGCTTTCATGTTACATGCGCTCAGCGGGCCAGCCGTTTCATAAAGCCATCCTTACTACTGGTGAAAACACAGCACGCTGGTACACTGCAGCGCGCAAGCGCGGCATAGCAGCAATGCCGCAACAAGCAAACCTTACGAGCACACTGTGCAGTACTGGCAGAAAGCTGACCACAAAAACATGCATATGCAGAGCAAGCAGGTTGGGGCTGGGTGACGCGGCAGCCAATACAGCACAGCCTCTTGACACACTACACTGAGCAGAGTCTAAGAGTTGGCGGCCTTGCCGGCGTTGCCCTTGGTCTCCTGGACGCGGCCCTTGGTCTCGGTCTCGGTGTTGCCGAACAGGCTGCCGACGTTCTTCTTGATGCCGCCGATCAGCGAGTCGCTGGCACCCTCAGCGTAGCCCTTGGCCTGTGGCGCACGGCAGCCAGGCGTCAGACAACAAGCTCTGCAAAGCAGCCTCGACTGAGACTGACAGGTATTCTGCACTCACATGTAGCTGTGCACGCACGCCAAACCAGTGGGGCGAGTCAGGCGTGGCATGCCTGGGCAGCGCCGTGCTCAGCCTGGCCGCCAGCGCGCTTCGCCGCGCCCTCACCCTCCATCCTGCGCACAGGCGCGGCGGGTAAGTCCCCTCAGTTGCCTCCTCAGCATTGGCTTGCAAATGGCACCTGCGCTCATGATCAAACCTCTCACAGCACCTATGACCTACACAAGTATGCCTGCAACGCGATGCACAGCCGATCAAGGCAAACCCAGACCACGATTGGCACCAATTTGTTGAACATTGCGGGCACAAAGGATGCCAGTTCGTCGCAGGGGCTCACTGGTGAGCGCCCACGGCGTGGCCAACGTTCTGCTTCACGGCGCCGAGCGCCTCGTCCACCTTGCCGCCAACCTGGGCCAGCACGCGCCGTCTTACTGTCACGATCAGCAGCCCGTGCTGGAACGTGCGCCCGCAACAAACAACTGGGGCTAGACCCACACTCTGCCACGTTACGCAACACTCTGCGTTAATGCTCAGTGCTGACTGTGAGGAGGAACACCCGGCTGGCACACCACCGCACCTTGGAGGGCTCGCCGGTGCCGGTCATCTTTGCAAGTGTTCGAGTGTGAGTGACTGTGGGGAGACGGGTGGCTAAGTGTGTGCGAATTGGCTACTTTCAGGAGGCAAAATGAGCTTTCTGAGGCCTGCTGGCTCAAATTCAATGGCTAACCCCTACGCTGACTAGACATGAAGGTGTCAACAGGATGGGGTTCAGAGAAGAACAAGAAAAGGCGGCAGGACGCTTGAGCATGTGTCTCACAGATCTGACTGGATGTGCGGCTTTCACTTCGGAGATGAGATGAGGTGGTAGAGCATGTAAAGGTTCATAGGGCCTTACGCTTATTTCCCACCTGATGGAGAGGCTATGCAAACCATTGCAGTGCTTTATCTGGAAGCGCTTAACATATGCAGCACACCAATACATGGATCTTGCCGCATTTAATTGTAATAGACCTCTTTCGTTATACTTTCATCATTACAGCAGCCTCACGCTCTACACGGTGTTGCCAACGCTGACCAGAATTTCATGCCTGGCCTGACATACTGGCAGATGCGCATACAGAACTACATGCACAGGCACACGCTCTGAGTACTATCTACGAGTTGGCGGTCTTCTTGGCGTCACCCTTCATCTGGGTGCCCTTGCCCTCGGCCTGCATCTGGTCGTTGCCAAGGAGCGAGCCAACGTTCTTCTTGGCACTGCGCCGCAGCACGCACCACGTCAAGACTAAGCACCACGTCCAGACAATGTTCCCTAGCCAAGTAATCTTGAACATGTACTGTTGCACCAAACACTCCTCAACCGCGAGCACACCTTGCTGGATACCGCAAGCAAAGCATGTTAAGCACATTGAAGGGCACAGGGCGTTTAGCACGTACCCGCCCATCAGGCTGTCACCAGCGCCCTCAGTGTAGCCCTTGGCCTGCAAGCAGGAGCACGTGTCAAACACAGGCATAACAGGACAGCTCTGCAGAGCCCTTGCACTGTGCACTGTACAGAAGGACAGCTGAGCAACTCATACAACAAGAGTATCCTGCAGACCTTGTGCGTAGCAAAGACATTTGCAAGGCATACGCTTACAAACAGCGACAAGGCATAGCAAAGAGGTATTGCTGCGCGACAGCAAATGCCACACTGGTGCTGCTGCGCAGTGCATCACGACTGCGCAGGCCTTCACCTGAGCAGTGTCGTGCTCGGCCTTGCCGCCAGCCCGCTTGGCAGCGCCCTCACCCTCCATCCTGGAGCACACCAGGACAGCAGGTCAGCCTTTGGACAAAGAGCTGTGCTGGCAAGTATGCAAGATGCAACACTCAAGTAGTGTAAGGGACAGCACTCTGCAAGGGACAGCAAGGCAGTGCGTGTGCTGTGCCTGCAGCTGGATCAGCCCAGCTGGCCTTCCTGGCATGCGAGCAGTGAGACAGCACGCCCAGCTTCCAACAGGGGCGCGCACTGGTTGGCGCCGAACGCCTTGCCAACGGTCTCCTTCACGGAGCCCATGGCCTCAGAGACCTTGCCGCCAACCTGCGCGTGCGACAGCGGGTCAATGGCGCGCTGGTCGTTGCCAATGCAGGTTGCGCGTGGGCAGGCACAGACATAGGCATATACACTGTTGACAACAGCAGGGATGAGAGCCTGGGCAAGCAAGCTCGGGTGCAAGAGGCAGAAGGCGGACCTTGCTCGGCTCGCCGCTGCCCGTCATCGTGAGTATAGACTTCTAAGCGGAAGGTATTTGTCAAAGGTGTGTGCTTGAATGAGTGCTTGTGTGTATGGCAATGGCTTCTGTTCGCAAGGATGCTGCACTCGGCTATATATACTCGCCAGCTCGTGCTGCTGACTGGGCCGGTACGTCCGTGTACCGGCACATGTGACCGCTTGCACACTTGTTGCACCCCCCTGGGTGCACTGCTAAAGATTGTTCAGCACGCGGAAACTTGCGCGGTGGCCTGCTGCTCCTTGCGCGCCTTGCTTCGAATGAGATCATCTGCAAAGAAGAGCCTGCTGCGTAGCCATGCCTAGGCTGCACCCATAAGTAGCCGCAGTTGGTCGATACACGGGTACAGTTTTGCAGCTGCCTTGCTGCCTGCCGCAAATGCGCGGCGCACCCGGCCGCGACCGCGGCCGCGGCCGCGGGCCGTCACTGCCGTTCAAACTGGCCAAGGAGCTGGGCGTGCCGCAGCCCAGCCGCGGTCGCGGCCGCGGGCGCCGCTCCGCCGGCCGCAGCCAGCCGACCGCCGGCTACAGCGGCACTGCGGTGCGCGACCGGCCGCCTTAAAGCTGCCAAGCCTTGCGTATGGGCGGCGCTGCAAGCCACACCGCAGGCCTGCGGCCAGCGTGGCGGTGCTGGGCACTGCTGGCCTCGCGCTGCCGGTGTGCGCCGAGACGGTCGCGGCACGCAGTCCGTGCTGGGTTGCTTGGGCACGGTCCGCCGCGCTGTGTGTCGCCTGCCGCGCCCGCCCGCACGCTGTGCGGCGGGCTTGGGGTGCGGCCCTGGTGGCGACGCGCGGCGCGCGCCAGCCGCGCAGGCGGGCGGGAAGCGACGGCGCGCCGGCGGCGGCGAGGACGCGCGCGGGAAGCGGCCCCGGCAGGCGCCGCCGCCGCCGCGCACCAGGTTCGAGGAGCTGCTGGCGCCGGACCTGCTCCGGGTGCGGCCGGCGCCCCGAGCGCGCCTCGGCTGGCGCCGCCGCGCCGCCCCGTGCTGGACCCCTGCACAGCGAGGCCGGCGCGCGCCGCAGAGCGCGCCTGTTGGCCGTCCTGCCTGCAACAGGCCACTGAAGGTAGCATTTTTACGGCCCAGACGGCATGGCAGCGGCGGCGGCGGCGGCAGCGGCGGCGGCGGCTGCCCCGCCCTGGTGCCGCTCGGCCGCTGATCGGGCTGCTGACGCACGCTGCCGCGCAGGGCAGCACCCAGGTGGCGGCGGAGGCGGAGGCCGCGCTGCAGCGGCAGCTGGCGCGCAAGCTGGGCATCAAGGGTGCCAAGCGCAGGGCGCTCGCTGACGCCGCGGGCGCCGCCACGGCCGCCGCGGCGCACGGCCCGAACGGCGGCGGTGGAGCCGGCGCGCCCTGGGCGCACGGCGTTGGCCGGGAGCGGTGCCATGGAGCAGGCAGGCCGGCTGTTGTCAACGCATGGTGTCTGAGTGCGCCAGGCTCGTCGAGCCCGAATGAGGCCAATTCGGGGCACAATGCTGAGGCAGGCTTCTGATAGTCACACGAGCGTGAGCGTGAGGATCATGTGACTCGTGCAAACCTGGTCCGCTCACAACTGTGGTGCGCACACCTGCGCAGGCGGCGGCAGCGTCCATGCCGCTCGACCTGCTGGCGGGGCAGGCCGTGCAGGCGGGCGTGCGCCGGACTTGGGCCCTGACGCAGACGCCGCGGGGGGCGGCTCCAGCGGGGAGGGCCTGTCGGACGAGGCTGGCAGCGACAGCGACCGCGGCGACGAGGACGAGCTCGGCGTCGTCAGCAATGACGAAGACGAGCTTGGAAGCGACGGCCTGTCTGACCTGGCGGGCCCCAGCAGCGAGGGCGGGAGCGACGCCGGCGGCGCGGGCGCGGCCGCCGACGGCGACGGCCTGTCTGACCTGGCGGGCCCCGGCAGCGAGGCCGGCAGCGATGCCGGCGGCGCGGGCGCGGCCGCCGACGGCGACGGCCTGTCTGACCTGGCGCACGGCGGCGGCACCGGCAGCAGCGACAGCGGCGACAGCGGCGAGGCCGACCTCGGCGATCCGAGCGACGGCGGCGGCAGCGGCGGCAGCGATGGTGAGAGCAGCGGCGACACAGGCGGCGACAGGCAGGGTGGCGGGGAGCACGGCGGCACGGTCAGGGTGCCAGGGCGGCGCGCCAACCAGGAGGGCGGCGGCGGTTTGCCTGGGAGGGGCGCAGCGGCTGCGCCGGTGGGCGCATATGTACCACCAGCGGCGCGCGCGGCCGGTGCAAATCCCGCCCAAGCTGGCTCCTGCGCGACCTCTCGCCCTCCCAAAGCGCCACGTTTCTCTGCGCTTGGCATGGAGGGAGACGCGCCTTCCCTCACCTGCAGACAGGCCTTCCAACTGGTCACGCACAAAAGACCATGTGCTCGCGCCTTAAAGGCATGGGTCGATGCCACTGCTTGGAGCTTGCCACCCTTGTCGAGTCTGCCTCTGTCAACAGCATGCGAAGTGTAGGAGCTTGGCGCTCACAGCGGCCGTGCGGCGGAGCAGGCGGCGAGGGCAGCGGCGGCGGCGAGCGCGTGCGCCGGCGCGTGACCGGCCTGCTGAACCGGCTGGCGGAGGCCAACGTGGCGGCGGTGGCCGGCGAGCTGGCCGCGCTGCACGCGACTGCCGGGCGCGGCGCGGTGGCCGCCGCTGTGACCGACGAGCTGCTGCAGGCGCGCCGGGCGGCAGGCCCTGCAGCTGCACTCGCGTGCGCGCTTTGGCGGCCGCGCAAAAGTCTTGTCGGGCCGCACCGGCCGAGGGTCAGTTTGGACATTGTGGTGTCAAGCTCAAGAGAGCCCCTGGAGGGCGGGAGAAGGTGTGCACTTTGAATGGCTCATCAACCGTAGCGGGGGTGTGAGGGTGTTTCAGCTGAGGCGTCTACAGGGAGGGCTCGCATCGGCACCCGTACGCTTGCTAGCTTATCACATGTTGTGAGCGGCGCGCGGCCGTCGGGCACCAGGCGGTCGCGGAGGGCCCGCGCGCGACGGCGCGCTTCGCGACGGTCGCCGCGGCGGCGGTCGCCGGTGTGGCCGGCCTCGCGCGCGACGCGGGCGTCGGCGCGCGCTTTGCGGCCGCGCTGGCCGGCCGGCTGGAGGCGGCGGCCGGCGCGGCCGACTCGCTGGCCGCCGGCAACCTGGCCGGCGTGGCGGCGCAGCTGTACCTGGTCGGCCTGCTGGACGCCGGCGCGCTGTTTGGCCTGCTGGCGCACCTGCGCGCGCGGCGCGCCCCTGCGCGCCTAATCCTAACCCTGACCCTAACCCCAGCACGCTGCAAGTCATGACCCTTGCTTGGCTCGCGTGCCGCCTTGGTGGCGTGACGAAGTATGCGGGATGCCACCCGCAACATGAGCGCCCGGGTCGCCGGGTGTCAGCCAATGCACGTGATGTCGCCGGGTGTCAGCCAATGCATGTGATGTCACAACCGCGTGTGACTGAATGTGGCACATGCGCTGACGCGCCTGGACGCGCGCCAGGTTTGCCGAGCAGGACGTGGCGCTGATCCTGGCGCTGCTGACGGCGGCCGGCTTCCAGCTGCGCCGCGATGACCCGGCGGCCATGAAGGTGCGGCTCCGCCAACACACTTGCAGCCTGGAGCCGGATGTCAATGGCAGCGCCTACGAGCCGGCATTGCATTTGGACGTTCCTTATGGGCAGCCCATGCATGTTCCGAGCTCTTTGCCCTTGTTACAGCAGCCGTTGTGCACGCTCAGGCACTCTGCTGCATCGGACGGTGCAAGCACGTTGGCGCGCACGCACAGTCGTGAAGTATTGTTGGTGCAACATGGCTATCCTTGCTCGACTAGGCGTCATCCAACGTCCGGACTCCGCGTGCAGGACTTCGTGGTGGCGGTGCACGCGCGCGCGGCGGAGGCAGCCGCGGCGGATGCGATGAGCAGCCGCGCGCAGGTGCGTCTGCATGTTGTGGTTGCTGCCACGCTTGCCTGGAGGCGCTGTCCCGTACCGGCTCGGTGCTTGTGCCCTTGCGGTGCTGCTGGCAGGGGCGCGCGACGATGCCGCCGCATGCACGCTTCCTGCAAACAGGGCCCGAGCTCGCCTGCGGACGCTGCTGCTTGGGTTGCTTTGGCTGTCTTGTGAACCTGCCGTCTCGAAAACCCTGCATTGGTGAAACCCCTGGTATGGTGAGTGTACTGCTTTAGCGCCCTACTAGGTTTTCTTCCCTACACTACTTTAACCTTGCGACATCGATATGGAAAAGTTCCAGCTGGCGTCTCGCATCCCAACACGTGAAGGGCCGGCGGCGCCAGGTGCTGCTGGGCCTGGTGCTGGACATCAAGAACAACCGGCGCCGCGCGGGCAAGGCCACGGCCGCGGCGCCACCGGCGCTCGCGCCGGCCGTGGCGCGCTTCCTCAAAGACGCGGGCGTGGACGCCGTGCGCCTGCGCGGCCTGCCGTGGGCCAAGCTGCTCGCGCCGGACAAGCGGGTGCGCGCCCGCCGGCGCGGCGTCCCCTCGCTCGCCCGGGCTGCGCAGGGCCAGCAGGCGGGGCAGCAAGGCAGCGCAGGCAGGCGTCACAGTGAGCGAAACTGCACCAGGACGCATGGGCACCAACAGTGTCATGGGCTTTAGGACGTGTAGGGTTGCAGGCACGCATCCTATTGTGAGGAGTCCTGCTGATCGACGTGACAGGTGTGACGAGGACCGCGGCGCAAGCGAGGCCCCCATCACAAAGACCTCACTAGGGCGAAAGCGCGCGCCGCGCGCAGGGCATGTGGTGGCTGCCCAGCGCCGACGGCGCCGGTGCGCTGCCCGCGCTGGCGGGCGCCGGCGCGGCGCTGGCCGGCCGCGCCGGTGCGGGTGCGAATGCGGAAGGCGGCGGCGCCGGCGGCATTGGCGCCGGCGGCGGCGAGCTGCTGCGCCTGGCGGCCGCGCAGCGCATGAGCACCGAGGCGCGCCGTGCGGTGTTCTGCGTCGTGCTCGACAGCCAGGACTGCGCGGACGCGCTGGAGCGCCTGCTGCGTCTACCGCTTAAGGCGCGGCCCCGCCCCTGTTGCGCAGGGAGGGAGGCGTCACGCTGTCAGGAGTGAAGCGCTGGTCGTGCCGGCGGACGCAAGTCGTGATGACCGCACGCGCAGCGTATGGGCGCGAGCGGGGCAATGCGCGGGCCGCCGACCGCTCAATTCCGCATGCGCTGCGGGGTTTTCACCACAGGACGGCGGCGTGCGGCCGTTGAGCATGGGCGAGCTGATGATGAGCCTGATGGGCGCCCCGCCCCGGCCGCGCAGGGCGAGGCGCAGCGCGAGCTGGTGCGCGTGCCGGTCGAGTGCTGCCTGCAGGAGCGCGCGTGGAACCCGTACTATGGCCACCTGCTCGGCCGCCTGGCCGCCGCCGCCAAGGGCCACCGCATCACGCTCCAGTTCTGCCTGTGGGACCACTTCAAGCAGGCGCGCGCGCGGCAGCGCCCCGGCGCATGAGGAAACCCCGCACCTCAGCTGGTGGGTGTTCCGCCGGGCTCTGTTCGAGCGCTGGTGCAGCCTGCTGGCCGAGGCGCTGCCCGGGCCCGGAACGGCGCACCAAGGCGCCCCGCGATGACGCGCGGCGGCTTGCCAGCCCGGTGCAATGAAAGGCGGAGCTGCTCACGGCCGGCGCGCCGGCGCCCGCCGCGGCGCCCACACGCGTCAGGCGTCCCTGATGCGCTCACGCGCCCCGTAGGCGGCCAAGGAGGACGTACGGCGGCTGGCCAACCTGGCGCGGCTGACCGCCGAGCTGCTCGCGGCCGGCGCACTGGCGCCGGCCGCACTGCGCGGCGTGGACTTTGCCGCGCCCATGGCGCCGCGCGAACTGCTCCTGTGGCGCGCCGCGTTTGCGCACCTGCTGGCCGCCGCCGCGGCGCCCGGGTCCGCGGCCGGGCTCTTTGCGCGCCTGGCGGCGGCGCCTGGCCTGGCGCCCTGGCGCGCAGGCCTGCGCCTGTGGCTGCGCGCGCGGCTCGGGCCGTGGCTGGCGGCGGACGGCGCGCCTGCGCGCGTCGGCTGCGCCGCCGACGCCGGCGCGCTGCTGCTGCGGCTGCGCGACGTCGAGCGTGCGCTGAAAGGCGGCGCGGGAACGGCCTAGACTGCGTGGCTCGTTCATGCGTGTTGTGAGCAGTTGCCGGGCACTTTTATTTTGTGAGCTGGCCTGTTCGGCACAGCAATTGTGCCTCGTCCGATTGCAGAACATGGGCTGTATGTGGTCTCCACGTTTTGTATCATGTGAGGTGTGAGACTGCCAGGCAGGTGTGTAGACAGCTGGCGTGTGGACAGGCTGCAACAAGCACAAGCAAGGATGTGCTGTTTGCATGACAGCTGCTTGCAGGCTGCGCGTTTAGCCTGATGTAAGAAACATACGTCATCACACATCAACATTCTGTTACAGCAGTGACTGCCACTGACTGCCATACCTCAGTGCTGTTCATCGACGCCCCGGCCTCCCACCAAAAAAACGACTTTGCAACCCACGCTGTGCCAGCAAAGCCAGCAGACCTAACACGTTCAGCCAGAATACATTTCAACGTCATAGAGTGCCTGGGTCATCCCCTCTCACACACCTACACATACAGGGCAGGCGTGCCTCTCAAATGCTAGACATTGTCAACTCATGCGCTCCTATGCTACAGCAGGAAGGCCATTTACAGGCTAGAATACACGTGCACCCGGCAGCACCGGGGCAGACAATCTGGTAGGGCCTGGCATGCGGGCAGCAGAGCATGCGTTGAAACTGCTGACATGCCGCAACGGCCGCCGCAGCGCCGCCGCCAGCAAACGCCGCCTGGCTCATGTGGCAACGCTATTCTTTTTTCCCGCCTACAAAAAGTCGTCGATGTCGAGGTTGACCAGCCCGCCGAGCGAGTTGTCAAAGATGTAGTCCAGGCTGCTGCTGAGCTTGGCGTCAAATCCCTCGGACACGCTGCCCAGCTTGGCGGTCAGCGAGTCCAGCACGGGACCCTTCAGCTGCTGCCCCAGCCGCCGCTTACTGACCACCGCCAGGACCTGCGGCGCGGGGCCAGCCGCCTCAATTATACAACACCGGCCCTGTCACGCGACGCCATGGGTGCCAGGACACACATGGACCTATCTACAGACACACACGCACATCACAGGCCAGCCTCTGCTGTGTCCTGCACCGCAACCACCACTGCGGAGCAAGCATACACACAAATAGTGGCCTGCCGAGGGGCGTCAGGCAGGCACACTGAAGCGACATACACGTGAAGGTTTGCTGTATTCCTGAGCAAGGCTGCTGTATCCATGAAGCAAGCACACGCAGGGCAGTGCAGGCGCTGTGCTTGAACTGATGCTCCGCCCTCGAGGGCGCACCGCGGAGCTGGCAACGAGCAGCGCCGCGCAGGTCGCAAACGCATCAAAGTGCGCCCAGGAGCCAAACAGGCCCTCGCGCGGCACTGCCAGCTCAGCAACTGACGCCACAAAAAACCCGATCTGCACACCAAGAAGGTGAATCGTTGTTCAGACATCCTCCAGTCAGGCCACAGCTGGCCATAGCTGGTGGAATCTCAATCACTGTGAAGCATATGCGTCAGCAGTACATCAAGTGCAGCATGCCGTAATCAGGCCCAACTGACTATGTGCAGAGGAACAAGCGGGAAGCAGCAGTTGCACGGCAACTTCACCACGGGCAGCTCACCATAGCTGAGCGCCCCGCAAGCGTCTCAAAGCGCTGCACGAGCGCCTGCAGGACCCAGACAGCGGTCAGCGCTCCACCGCCGCACACCAAGCCCCAGCAGAGCAAAACGCCAGACAAGCGCCGCGCAGGCGCACGTTGAGCTCGACGGACTCCGCCAGCAGGCTGAGCACGTGGAACTTCTGGCGCGCCTCCGCAGGCCCCGCCCGCTCAGCAATGTAGGCATCCGGTGGTGGTAGACGCACGCGACCACGAGCTACTCCGTGTCGCACTGCTGGGCAAGCGCTGCCCAGGCCACGCACAGCTGGGGGCACAGTCACGGCTGGCGCTGCCCTGCCTGTGCTCGGTGCACGTTGGCTGCCCGCACATAGCTTCATCGCGACGCCTTCAACGTGTGGCAGCTATGATACCCACTTGCACCGCAGTTTTAAACACCGGCGAGCTTTGTGGAGGTGGTGACCTCATACCTGTGCGCGTGTGCGTGGCCGAGTGTCAAACCCTGCAAGGGTAAAGGCTGATGCGCAGCTGCGGCCTTTACGGCAGAAGCACTTTCCAGTTTCACAGACAGCCGCTGCCTACGCCTTGAGTTGCTCGCTCGTTGCTCCCAGCTCACCTGCTTTGATCATAGCCCCGCGGCACACGTACAGACACCACAGGTACGGCAGTGCGCCTTGCGCTGCACCTGAGGGGTTTGCCTTGGCGTGGCCGGCGTGCAGGGGTGCGCGCGTGTCTGGCAAGGGGGCTGCGCAGGTGCCGAGGCAAGGGCTGTCTGCTGCCACCTTTTGGCGTGGTGCTGTCCTGCGGGGGAGCGGGGTTGCCTGTGCTTGTTAGCTGTGGTTCTGGCTGTGCTGGCCACTGTTTCGTCTCGTGTCGGGACTGTCAACTGCCAGGGTGGACCAAGGTCTCGTCCGATTTGACATCCAGTTCCAGAGAAGTCTGGGGAGGCTGGCACTGCTGCCTGGCCGCAGCCTTGCGGGGATGGTGCAAGGGTGGGTTTAAGGGGCTGTGCAAGCTGCGCGCGCCCTGGGGACTGCGCGGTGTAGGAGGCAGTGAGCGTAAATGGCAGTGCGCTTGGGAAGGAGAGTGACCGAGCAGCAGGGAAATACCGTGCAGGGAGCTGACGTTGACTTTGGCGAGCGCGTGCAGGCCAATATGCAGATCTTTGTGAAGACGCTCACTGGCAAGACCATCACGCTGGAGGTGGAGTCCTCGGACACCATCGAGAATGTGAAGAGCAAGATCCAGGACAAGGAGGGTGCGTGCCTGTCATACTGCGTCCCGCTGTGCAGACAGCGTGACACTTTTACGATCAAGCGGAGACCGTGTGTACAGGAGAAGTGCGAGCTAGTGCCTGACGCTTGAGTGTCCTCCTGCTGCTGGCCTGGGATTGTTGAGTCAGTGAGGCGCTGCGCTGAACAGGTTTTCAGCTGACTCAGCCAGACTTATTTGCAGGCATCCCGCCGGACCAGCAGCGCCTGATCTTCGCCGGCAAGCAGCTGGAGGACGGCCGCACGCTGGCGGACTACAACATCCAGAAGGAGAGCACGCTGCACCTGGTGCTGCGCCTGCGCGGCGGCATGCAGATCTTTGTCAAGACGCTGACCGGCAAGACCATCACGCTGGAGGTGGAGTCGTCAGACACCATTGAGAATGTCAAGTCTAAGATCCAGGACAAGGAGGGTGCGCTCTCGCTCCTTCATGGCCGGTCATGGTTGCACCACTGCACCAAGCGCCAGGCTTGTCTAGCTTTATTGCAGCGCGCCAGGGTCAGCAGAGATATGCTATACGTGTATTGAGCTACCTTGTGTGCGTTGCTTATCTCTTGTGCGTTGTCTGACTGTGGTGTTGTTGTATGCGCAGGCATCCCGCCGGACCAGCAGCGCCTGATCTTTGCCGGCAAGCAGCTGGAGGACGGCCGCACGCTGGCCGACTACAACATTCAGAAGGAGAGCACGCTGCACCTGGTGCTGCGCCTGCGCGGCGGCATGCAGATCTTCGTCAAGACGCTGACCGGCAAGACCATCACGCTGGAGGTGGAGTCCTCGGACACCATTGAGAACGTGAAGTCCAAGATCCAGGACAAGGAGGGTGGGCGCCCGCTCTGGCGACAAGCTGCAGACATGCTTCGTTTGACGCTACTCCGCTGCTGCGGCTTTGCCTTCGTTGCCTTCACGAGGTCAACCCATGTAGGCCTCGTATGTGTTTTGCTGCAGGGTGCCAAACAGTTCTGTAGGTTGACCTTCATGGGTAATGGCGTGTTTCGTGACTGGCGTTCACACTCAGCTGCTGTGGCAGTCTTCCAGTGCGACATTTGCTGAGCAATAGGTTGCCTGTATGCGCAGGCATCCCGCCGGACCAGCAGCGCCTGATCTTCGCCGGCAAGCAGCTGGAGGACGGCCGCACGCTGGCCGACTACAACATCCAGAAGGAGAGCACGCTGCACCTGGTGCTGCGCCTGCGCGGCGGCATGCAGATCTTCGTCAAGACGCTGACCGGCAAGACCATCACGCTGGAGGTGGAGTCCTCGGACACCATCGAGAATGTCAAGTCCAAGATCCAGGACAAGGAGGGTGCGTGCCCGCCCACTCTTGCAGAGCGTTCATGTTTGAGCCACTGCTTAGCTCGTTTGCAGGTGTGCCAAAGTCGGGGGGAGCGGTGAGCAGGTATTTGAAGTATTATGCTTATGATGCATGCTGTGTCTGAATGTCACGTCTGTGCGCAGGCATCCCGCCCGACCAGCAGCGCCTGATCTTCGCCGGCAAGCAGCTGGAGGACGGCCGCACGCTGGCCGACTACAACATCCAGAAGGAGAGCACGCTGCACCTGGTGCTGCGCCTGCGCGGCGGCATGCAGATCTTCG